>Ga0310690_10005456_pt1 | contig 17221 bp, 16 predicted proteins | sample AusTroGonzalo_MG_2_FD_207661 | JGI IMG/M metagenome (GOLD analysis project Ga0310690, IMG submission 207661) | Bovine rumen microbial communities from tropical cattle in Woodstock, Queensland, Australia - Gonzalo_04 (v2) (version 2) | ecosystem: Host-associated > Mammals > Digestive system >...
ACCCTTTTTGTTGTTTTTTCTTGTTATGTGCTTTACGGCATATTAAGATGCTTGCTCAATCTGATTAAATCTTTATTTAAAAGCAAGACAGCTTAATTTTTTTGCGGCTTAATATAAAACAGCCTCGGAAATAATATTTATTTCCGAGGCTGTTTTTTTTACAATGCTTATTCTTTTTTAGGCCTTGCGCGGGAAAAGAGGCTTTACCTTTTCTCCGTCAGCTATGGCTTTTTTTGCTCCAAGATGAATTTTCATGGCTTCTGCCGTAGATGGCATAAACGGCTCTATCCAGCTTGCAATAAGCCTAAGGCACCATATTAGTTCATTTAAAAAGCCAGGAAGGGCTTCAGGATCCTTTTTTGCCATTTCCCATGGCTTCCTGTCTGCAACTATCTTGTTTAGGCCGCTAATGGCAGTCCATATTGTTTCAAGAGCATCTGAAAATTGTAAGGTTTCTATGCTATTGTCTATTTTTCCAGTAAGGGCCGCTAATTCAGCATATATTTTGGACGAAGGATCTTCTGGCAGCCTTTCATTAAGATTTTTATTAGCCATGTTTATTATTCTTGAAAAAAGATTGCCAAGATCATTTGCCAGGTCAGAATTGTAGCGGCGCTTAAATGCTTCCATGGAGAAATCGCCGTCTTGTCCGAATGTTACTTCCCTGAATGTGAAATATCTTATAGCGTCCAGGCCATATTCTGCCACTACATCTTCCGCTTTTATGAAATTGCCTGTGGATTTAGACATCTTGTCTCCGTTTACAGTCCACCAGCCATGCGCATATACCTGTTTTGGCAAGTCCAGTCCTAAAGCCATTAGCATTGCGGGCCATATAACGCCGTGAAAGCGGAATATTTCCTTGCCAACAAGATGAACGTCAGCTGGCCAATATTCATTGAAATCTGCTGAAATATGTTCAGGATTATATCCTCGTCCGGTTATGTAATTCAGCAGCGCGTCAAACCATACATAAATTGTATGCTTAGGGTCTGATTTTACTGGGATGCCCCAATTAACTTTTGTTCTTGAAACGGAGAGATCTGTTAGCCCTGATTTTACAAAGTTTACAAGCTCTTTGGCTCTATATGACGGCGCTAGGAAGTCAGGGTGCTCTTCATAATATTTCAGCAGCTGGTCTTGGTATTTTGACAATCTGAAGAAATAAGATTCTTCTTTAAGCGCATCCACAGGCTTGTGATGAATGGGGCATTTCCCGTCTTGCAGTTCGCTCTCAGTGTAGAAAGCTTCGCAGGATTTGCAGTAAAGCCCTTCATATTCCCCTTTATATATATCTCCGCTTTTTATGAGTTTTTCAAAAACTGCCTGCACTGCTTGCTCATGCAGGCTGTCTGTTGTTCTTATGAAATAATCATATTTTATCCCGAGAGTTTCCCAAAGAACGCGGAAGTGTGATGAAATTTCATCGCACCACTGCTTTGGAGGGATGTTTTTTTCTATAGCTGTTTTCTCTATATTAGAGCCATGCTCATCTGTTCCTGTCTGAAGAAAGGCTTCCCTTTTTTTCATTCGCAAGTGACGGGCTAGAATGTCTGCTGCCATTGTCGTGTAAGCATGCCCTATATGGGGATCGCTGTTCACATAGTATAAAGGCGTTGTGATATAGTATTTCTTTTTCATGTCTGTGATTATTCTCCAAGTAATTGGTCAATTGTTATTCCTGCTTCTTCGCTTGAAAGCAGGGCTGCTTCCAGTATTCTAGAGGAGGAAACATTGCGCCTGGTTAATGAACGGAGTTCCATTACTTCCTTAATTAGTTTTGCATAGGAATGCTGCTTCCCAGGTGTGTTTTTCCATATCTCTCTTTGCCTGTATGCCATTAGTTCCAAAAAAGCATTTGTCTCTTCCCTGGCTTTATGGGAATCTTTTGGCAGCATTGATGCAAATTGAAAAATCCTGCTCCTGTCATTATTAAGCATTCTGCTCCTATCCCTGAAGATTTTTATTTTTCTGGCTTTGTCTAGTGAACCGAGGCTGTTTTTTGAGAAAAATTCCAAGTCATCGCTGGGAAAACCTTCTTTTTTTAAAAGTATTTTCATCGCTTCTTCTGACAAGGGGGAAAATTTTACTATTGCTGCTCGGGATAGAATTGTGGGCAGCAGGGAGTTTTTATCTGAAGCAAGCAGGCAGATTATTGTTCCTTCCGGCGGATCTTCCAAAGTTTTTAATAATGAGTTTTGAGCCTCCGGCAAAAGTTTTTCAGCATCTCTTACTATAAAAACCTTATGTGGGGAGATAAAGGGCTTCTGATATGCTTTCTTTATCATTTCTCTCATTGTGTCAATTTTAAGATTAGCTGATTCTTTGCCAGTTTTTTCCAGCTGATCTTCCAGGCCTGTTATTATTATGTCTGGATGCGCGTTATTTTTTATCTGAATGCATGAAAGACACTTGCCGCATGATTCCCATGGCGGAATGTTAAGTTTTTCAGGTATGTTTTCTTCTTCCGGGAGTTCATGCTGATCTGGTTCTTCTATGGAGCTAAAGAGATCGTCGGATATTTTTGGTAAAGTTTTTTTCTTTGCTTTCTCTATATACGGAATTTTTGTGCAATTAAGCGCAGCTGAAAAAGCAATGGCCGCAGGATATTTGCCGCATCCTGCCGGGCCTAGAAATATCAATGCCGGGGGTATCCTGCCTGTTTTAAGCATAGATTGCAGGTGATGCGTTGCGCTTTTTTGTGATAAAATTTCAGAGAAGTTCATTTTATGATTATTTTTTTTACTAAACGCAGCACTTCTTTCCGTATGTCATCTATGCTTTTTGAAGCATCTATTTTTTTTATGCCTTTTCTTTGGGCAAAATCTTTATAGGCCTTGTGTATTTTACGCCGGAAATCCAAATGTTCGCTTTCAAATCTGTCTGTGCCATTTTTAGTTTCTTCAGCACGCATTCTTTTCTCAAATTCTTGTTCCGGAATATCAAACAGAATTGTTAAGTCTGGCTGAATGCTTTCAGATGCGATATTGTTTATAGTCTGTATTTCGTCTAGCGGTAAGCCTCTTCCATAGCCCTGGTAGGCTTCTGTTGACAATGTGAATCTGTCTGATATTACTATTTTGCCTGCCGCAATAGCTGGCTTGATTATTTCAGCTGTATGCTGGCTTCGCGAAGCTGAAAAGAGAAAAAGTTCTGCCAAAGGTGAAACTTTTCCATTTGGATCTAAAAGGATTTTTCTTACTTGTTCTGATAGAGCTGTTCCGCCTGGCTCACGCGTTAAAATAACATCAAAGCCGTTTTCTTCCAGCCATGCTTTTAGCAATGCTGCTTGCGTTGATTTGCCCGACCGGTCTGGGCCTTCAAACACAATGAAAAAACCTTTTTCCATAATATATGATATTAATAATATATTAGCAAATAAATAAAAGGGAATAAAAAACGCCCTGCGTAGAGGGCGTTTTATTGTTATGCTTCTTTTGTAATTACTGAGGAAGCATTGATCCGCAGCCTTTATCAGTAGGTGAGCAAGACCAAGATCTTGTGCCAGTGCCGGGGATTCCAGGCAGTGACAATGTGATTGTGTATGAACCAAGGCCGCCGCCAGCCGCAGTTTTGCGCTTCAATGTTGTTACTGTGCCAGGGGTGCCTTGCATTGTGAAGTAGCTGAGGTTGCTTACGCCAACGTCAAGATCGGAGAGAGCAGTCACATAATTGCCCTTCTGCATGTAAGCGCGTTCTTGAGCAGAAGCTATGCTTGAAAGCACGCTTGTAGCTTCAGCTGCGCGTGATTTCTCAACTGATTTGAAATACTGAGGCATTGCGACTGAAGCCAAAATACCCATGATGAGAACCACGACCAGCAGTTCGATTAAGGTAAAACCTTGTCTGTTATTCATTTTTTATCCTCCTATGGATAATTCCTTGCATAAATAAGTATAACAGTCCTTTAATGGATTAGTCAATAGGAAAAACAGTATTTTTGATTGATTTGAATGAAATTTGATAAGTCTCAAGGAATAATCAAGCACATTTTATATATGTCTAAAATTTATCTTTATATAATTTCTCATAAAACTTAATGCTATGTGATATAAGCGCAAATATTACTTCGCAGTGCTGAACTTGTTTCAGAATCTCATTAAACACTAAAAATGCTGAAATAAATTCAACATTACGAGAGAACTCTAAAATCAATTCTCTTCTTATGCAAAGAGCCTTAATAAACATTTATATGCTTTATCTTTGTTCCCGTCCTTATTTTATATTCTTCTGGGGCGCAAAGTCTTGCTTTTGTTTTTTAGTTTGTGCTAAAATATTTCTTGTAGTCAGAAGTTTAAATGCGCCCGTAGCTCAGTGGTAGAGCATCCGCCTTTTAAGCGGGTGGCCGTGAGTTCGAGTCTCACCGGGCGCACTTTTAAGCAAAAACCTGTTCTGAAAAAGAGCGGGTTTTTTTATGTTTCTCGATGACAAGTCTCTCATAAGGAAGAGGCTTTTTTTCCTTGCCGAAAAGGGGTTTAGTCTGCAGTATCTGCATATCCTTTACGGACAGTTTGTCGCCACTGCTTTCCTTTAAGTAATCAAATGCCTTCACAAGGAATCCCGCAGAACCGGCTGCTTCGTCATAAATGCGGTTGCCGATTTTAGGTTTAATGACTTTGATAATTGTACGAATAAGAGGACGAGGAGTATAATATTCGCCTCCGTTGCGGCCCGAATTGCCCATATTCTGTATTTTGTCTTCGTACAGGGCAGAAAGCTCATGCCGTTCCTCCTAGAAACTCCGGCATCTTTCCAGATTTCGTTATCAATTCTCTTCTGTTCAAACATAATTTATCTTTTCCCCCAATATTTTAACAATCGTGAATTAACTTTGTAGCAGTCATTCCTGAGTGGTCACTAAAACTGTTACTTTAATCATTCATAAAGTTCCTTTCATCAGTTTTACAAGATCCCACGCATTCTCAAGACACTCGGTATAAATCATCTCCCTAAGGTACTGTATTGACCTTATATAATGTGCCAGTTTTTCTTCATCCCCAATGGCCTCTTTCAGACTGCTGCGGACAATGTTCCCCAACATGGCGGATATTGCTTTAGATTTTTTGGAAAACCGTAATGGGTTCTCTACCAGATCCTTATAGATATCAGGATCCGCAGCCTTGAGCTTTTCCAGTTCTTTCTGGAACATTTCCTTTGTCGGATATTCTTTTGGCAATTTACTCATATCCGGTGCCCATGTTTTTCTGGCTCCGCGTTTGATAAGAATTTCTTCCTTGTTAAGATTCATAGTTATATTCCTCCCATAGAATAATATACGGTATGCCTTTACATCTTATATGGCTTTCCGTAAAGCCATGTGATAAAAGGCAATCGTAAAACAGTCTGAACAGCAGATATGATTTTGTGTCATATTTCCAAACCGATTTATTATACAAAAAAAATTTAGAAATTGCAAATTTTTTTATTATTATAGAATAACTCGACGTATTTTATCTGCAAATCAGAAAAAACACATTTTATATTGATACGGATTTTGCTTAAAACATACCTTTAATTAATGGCTCTTTTAAAGAAAAGTAAAGGAAAGTATTGAAACAATGTAATTATAAAGAACGCAAATATTGCTGCGTCCTCCTGAACTTGTTTCAAGACCTCTTTAAGCTGCAGAGATGCTGAAATAAATTCAGCATGACGTAAAAACTGTGAAATCAATAATCTTCTTGTAAAGAGCGTTTTAATTATATAATTGGGCCTTTTTCTGTCAAAATGACCCAATTCTATAAATATCAAAAAAACCTTAAAATTTAAGCATTTTCAGTACATTTTCTAGAAGAAATAGCGGACCTGTACGGTGTTGCATTGGTACCCCTTGAGCAATGAGAGGGGGCGCTTTTATGCCGGATATATATTTCAAACTGGCATTGGCATCAACCGTTGCTTACTGGTTCAAAGATTTTAACTCTAAATTTTCCTTTGACTGAATTGACCGATATGTTCTGTATTCAATATCTTCTTCCGTTGCGCTTGCAATGTTAATCTGCGTTCCGTTATTTTTCTTGCCGTTAATTGTTATAAAATATTTTCATGGACTGCCTCTTATTTTTTAAAAAGGAAAAATATTTTTCTTATATTGTTTTTATTCTGGTTGCGATTGCTTTTATTCCGTCGTTATTTAATGGCTTTGTGGATTGGGATGATCTTCCCTTAATTATTTTAAATGATGATTTTAAGGGCCTTGGTATCCAAAATCTTAAATGGATGTTTACGACATTTCATATGTCTCATTACCAGCCGCTAAGCTGGCTTAGCCTTGCTATTGACTGGAAATTATGGGGGATGAATCCTTTCGGATATCATTTAACGAATGTGCTTCTGCATGCCGCCAGCGCGGCTTTTCTTTACAAAACAGCATTTATTCTTTTCACTGTCAATAAGAAAGATATTAGCAGTGATAATCTTGTTTATGCTTCTGCAGCCGCTGTTTTCTCAGCGCTCTTTTTTGCAATTCATCCTCTCCGGGCTGAATCTGTTTCCTGGCTGACTGAACGACGAGATGTGCTTTCTCTTTTTTTCTTTATAGTGTCTTTATTTATATATGTGTGCCTGCAATCAGATGCAATATCTGAAGAAAAAAAACATATTTCTGAAAATATCTCGTATGGCAGAAGACTTTTGCTTTGTTTTATCGTATATGTTATGGCTTGCTTATCAAAAAGCATGGCTGTTACTCTTCCTGCCGTGTTTGTTCTTCTTGATTTTTATCCTTTCCGCAGGCTTTCTGCCAGCACATTAATTCTGCGCGAAAGAGATTCCATAAAAGCTGTGAAGGAGAAAATTCCTTTTTTTATCTTTGCTGCGGCATTGTCTTTATTTTATTATTTCGTAGTTGGAAAAGCGATAGACATTCCTTATATTGATTCTTATAAGCCTTCTTTTGCGAAAGCTGTTTATGCTAATTGGTTTTATCTTTTTAAGACTGTTTTCCCGATAGGTCTTTCTCCTGTATATGCCGCCCCGGAGCATGGTTATCTTGTCCCCAATATTATAGGCGGATCAGCGCTGTTTTTTTTGCTTTGCTATGCATTTCGCTTGCGCCATAGTTTTCCGGTTGTATTAACTGCGGCTTTATATTATTTCGGAACTCTTTTCCCCGCTTGCGGTCTTCTTAATGGCGCTCCTGTGCCCGCCGCAGACAGATATTCTTATATTCCCGGCATTGGCCCTGCAGTTCTTGCCGGCGCCGTGTTTCTTAATTGCCTAAATAATCCGGCTAGCCGTAAAAGGGCTGGTTATGCAGCATTAATTATTATTATCCTTATGTCTGTTTTGTGCTCAAGACAACAGTCTTTTTGGAAAGGCTCTACATCAGTATGGACAAGGGCAGCTAGCGCAGAGCCTCGCTCAGCAATAGCATATAATAATCTTGCTTCCCTTGCTTTTGCTCGCGGAAACAGGGAAGAGGCTGAGAAGCTCATGCTCAAGGCATTAAGCCTTGCCCCAGATGATTTCAATATACATTTTAATTGCGGGAATTTGTATCTTCTTGCTAGCAGGTATCAAGAAGCGGCTGTTAAATATTCTTATGTAATAAAACTTGCTCCAGATTATTATTTAGCACATATTAAATTAGCCGAGGCTGAATTGAAGCTTGGAAATGCCGGGGAGGCGGAAGAGGCTTTAATTAAGGCAACGGAAAAAAGACCGGCTTACTTTCAGGCATGGCATGACCTTGCCATAATAAAAATGGATGCTGGCAAGTATTCCGAGGCAGAGCCAGCCATAAGAAATGCCTTATCTGCCGTGCCGGATTCTGAAGAAATGCTTATGATGATGTCTGCTGCATTGGCAGGACAGGGCCGTTATTCAGAGGCTGCGGATTTCTGTCATAAAGTGCTGGAGTTAAATCCGAAAAACGGTGAAGCTTCGGCTTTTCTTCAAAGGCTTGAGAAAGCTGCTAACGGTAACGGGAAAAACGCTAAATAGCCTTGCCGCTTTGCCTTGCTTTATTTGTTTTTCTTAGTTTTTCAATTTTCAATATTATTTCAATGTGTTTATAATAAGGTGTTTCAGCAAAATCCGGATTTATGGATTTTTCTTTTTCCATATAGTAAGCTGTTTCATCAAACATTTTCCTGGCAAGGTATAATTTAGCGAGCCTAAAGTTTACATAATTGGCTTTTGGATTTTTTTCCAATGCCCGCTTATAGAATATTTCCGCGGCCTGCGGCATATTATAATCTTCGTGAATCATGCCTATGGTGTCTAAGAGTTCATAGTAATCAGACGTTTCCTGTAATCCCCTGCTCCATATAAGAAAAGGTCCTTTGTAATTTTCTGCTGCTATGAGGCTTGTTGCCGCAAAAAAAGCTAGTGCTATCCCAAAGAGATATTTTGCAAATTTCCGGTTTGTTAAAAATGAAAACAGCTTGTCTGCGTTTATGGTTTCTGCCGCTTTTGCTATGCTGAACATAAGTCCAGCCATTGGCAGGAATAATCTGTGTTCATATAAAAATAGAGGTTTTCCCTGATTTGCTAATGTCGGTATAAGAAGCAATGCGAACCAGGCCAGGCCGAAGCATATCATTCTTCTGTTTTCTTTAGCGGCTGGACGGAATAGGAATATTATAATCAGCGCAGCCGGTATATAATACCATGCGGAATCCGCCAGTCTGGCCATGTTATAGCAGCTAGGGAATATCGGAAAAACAGCCTTTCCTAAAAAAACAGGCAGGAAGAGCAGGTTTTTCGCAGTTCCAGTTATGTCTATAGACATAGCTCTCAGTTCAGCAAAAGAATGCAAAAACAGCCAGGCAATGGCAGGAATTATGTTAGCGGCAGTAAATAGAGCAAAACTTTTTTTGTCGCTGAATCGTTTATTTTTCAGAAAAAGCCATAAAAAAGGCAGGGGAATGAAGAAAATAGCGGTTTCCTTAGTTAGCAGCGCGCACATCAGGGCTATGGAATAACCGCAAAGTAAAAGCAGTTTTTTTTCTTTTTGATATTTCAGAAAAATCATGAATGCGAATAGCATGAATATTGCTAAAAGCGGGTCATTCCTTCCATAAATCCAGGCTGCCGCTGAGGCCAATGAAGGGTGAGCGGCAAAAAGCAGTGATAAAATGAAAGCTGTCTTTTGATTTATCCCGGCAGCGATAAGAAAACAGCATGCGCATAATGTTCCTGTAGCATAAAAGATAAGGCTTGAAGCATGCGGTATCAGCCAGCTGCTAAGGCCTAAGGCGTTTGAAATTAATGTGTCAGCCATGAAAGTTACATTAAGCAGCGGCCTGTACATTGAGCTTTCTCCTGTTATTGACACATGCGTAAGGAAAAGCCTCGGCAAATTCCCCGGATCAGAAAAAAATACTTTATTCCCTAATAGAAAGTCATAGTCATCAAGGTAGGAAAGCCCAAAAGTTAATGACCTGGCATAAAGCAGAAATGCAAACAGGAAAAGCAGTATCGGATAAAAATAATCAGAATTTATAAATTTTCTTATTGCTTCCATGCATTTGCTCATTATCTTATTCTAGCATTAAATAGAGAATATAAAATTCTTTTTCCTCTTTTTTTGCTTTAGGAGGTTAATAAATAATAAAATGCTTATGAGGTATTTATGATTAATGCTATAAGAGATGTAGTGAATCTTTTCTGGGAACCCATAATGAATGTGTGGGAGCTTTTTGCAACTTATGCTCCTGGCATAATAGCCGCATTTATTTTTATACTGACAGGTCTTTTCCTGGCGCGCTTTCTTAGCACATGGCTTGAATATTTCTTGAGAAAGATAAAGCTTGACAACTATACCAGCAAGCTAGGCATAAATGAGATATTCATGCGCTTTGGATTTGGCAACTCTCCATCGCGCATTCTGTCATTCATATTATATTGGACTATGCTCCTGGTATTCTTTGTTACGGCTGCGAATATCCTTAATCTCTCCGTTATTTCTCAAGTTTTGGAACAGTTTTTGGTAGGATTTGTGCCTAAAATAACTGTAGCTGTTGTCATTGCCTTTGGCGGGTTGCTGTTTGCTAATTTCATTTATTCGATAATAGAGAATGCTGCTAAGGCTAATAGCTTGAAAGGCGGAACATCTCTTGCTAAAATCGCTCATTTTGTTGTGATTATATTCACTATTGTTGTAATTTTGGAGCAGTTTGGCCTTAGGATGAAGCTTATAGAGAATGGTGTTGCAATACTGCTGTGTTCCCTTGGCCTTGCTTTTGCCATATCAGTAGGCTTAGGCGCTAAGGATTTTGCAAGAGATGTTATAAAATCATTCTTTACTGACGGAGAAGAAGATAATAAATAACTTTTGAGCTGCTGATTAAATATCAAAAAAAGCTTATAAAAAGGCCTGCCTTGTACGGCAGGCCTTTTTGTTGTTGTCCGAAAACCCCCGGCTAGGCCGGGGGATATTTATTATGCTTTCAGTTTCAGATATAGTCTTTCAGCTGCTTGCTGCGTGAAGGATGGCGCAGCTTTCGTATTGCTTTAGCTTCTATCTGGCGCACCCTTTCTCTTGTTACCCGGAACATTTTTCCAACTTCTTCCAGCGTGCGCGGATATCCTGTATCAATGCCGAAACGCAGCTTTATTATTTTAGCTTCGCGCTCGGTAAGCGTATCCAGTATTTTGGAGACCTCTCTTTTCCTCAAAAGGTCTAAGGCTGAATTTGAAGGAGGCAGACCTCCCTTGTCTTCAATGAAGTCTTCCAGATGAGAATCTTCATCTTCGCCTATTGGCGTAGAAAGGGAAATAGGCTCCTGCATGATTTTCATTGCGCTTTTTACCTTATCTATGGATATGTGCATTCCCTTTGAATACTCTTCCACATTAGGGTCTCTTCCATTGTCCTGGCGGAATTTCCTTGTAAATTTCATTAGTTTTGACACTAACTCTTTCATGTGCACGGGTATTCTTATTGTGCGCGCCTGATCCGCAATGGCGCGGTTTATGGATTGCCGTACCCACCAGGTGGCATAGGTTGAGAACTTGTATCCGAGCTTATACTCAAATTTTTCTACTGCTTTCATAAGCCCGAGTCCGCCTTCCTGTATAAGGTCTGAAAGTTCCAGGTTTGAGTTTACATGCTTTTTTGCTATTGAAACCACGAGCCGCAGGTTTGCTTTGATAAGCTTTAGCTTGTCCTGAAGTATCTGATCTTCCAGAAACTGGATTTTATCGCAGAAAGACAGGAAATCTTCCACCGTATAGCATACCGGCAATGTGCGGCAGAGCAGTCTCTTTCTTTCCTGAATGATAGCCACATTCTGTAATGAAGGATCTGTTTCTTCCGGCATGTATCCGGTTTTGTTTTTAAAAACTGCAGGCTTCATTTTCCCGTCAGCGACAGCTTTTCTCGCTTCTATAAGTTCTTCAAGAGTTATTTTTTCCGCATAGAGGCCGCGGTATTTGTCTATTTCGGCATCATATCCGCGTATTTTGTCTCCGAGAGTTTTTATCTTATTGGTAAGCCTTTTTATTTTTTCCTGATTGAGGTTTAATTCCAGTATTTTTTCTACTATGTCCTTTCTTTTCTTGTCTGCCTCAGCGGAAATTTTTTTGCGCTTCTCATTTGGTATTTTCTCATTTGCCGCATCTGAATCCAGCTTCTCTATCTCTTTTTCGGTTTTTGTTATGTACTCTACCGTTTTCTTCATTTTGCTCTTCATGTTAGAGAGCTCTTTGTCTGATTTGCGGCCTCTGGGCATCAGCTCCTTTGGAGTCATTTCATCCTGTTCTATCAGGGCTTCCCAGTTTCTTATTTCCCTTAATGTTATTGGTGATTCCAATACCATCATTCTCAGCTTCTTTTCCCGTTCATGAATGTTGCGGGCCAATGTTATTTCTTCTTCTCTTGACAAAAGAGGAACCCTGCCCATTTCGGAAAGGTACATCTTTATTGAATTGGACACGTCTGAAGAGGCATCCCATTCGCTGGTATATGCCTCCTTTTCAGAAGCAGAGAATATCTTGAACTTTTTCTGTTCCACTACATCAATGCCAAGGTCTTCCATCTGTTCCAGCACGCTGGAAATTTCTTCTCCTGACATAGAAGGGTTCGTTAAAACGCGTTCTTTTTCCTCCAGTGTTATGAACCCGCGTTCTTTGCCTAGCTCAATAATATTCTGCGCATCTTTGTTTTCTTCTGACATATTCCCTCCGTTGTTAGCTCAAAGGTCTTTGCTCCCGGAAGTTTTTAACTCCATTGCAAGAATTGTATATTCCTGCAATTCTTCCGGAGACATCTCTGGCAGGTTTTTTAATTCGCTCATTCGCCTCTTTGCTGAAGCTTGTTTTAAAAGCCTTGCCGCGCCTGCCGCAGCGGCTGCATCATTTTTCCCTTCTTCCGGCTCTGATACTGCCAGTTCAAATAATGCTGAGGCTTCTTCCGGAAATTTTTCTGAAAGGATTAATAATGCATCCTTTCTATTGTTTTCTGGAATGTTTTTTAATTCAGTAAAAATCTTTTTTGCAAGGGGTGATGAAAAATCTTTTTCAGTTATCTCCCCTGATGCCTGTATAAGTTCCGGGCGGCTCATGAAAATCTGAATCAGATCCAGTTCCAGCGGCGGAATTTTATTTTTATCATGCCTGGCTTTCCTTTTTTCCGGCTCTTTGTTTTTGTTTTGTTCCTTGCCGTCTTGTTTTGCCGTCATCTTTTCAAGCTGCCTGAGTATGGAGTCCTTTTCCACATTAAAACGAAAAGAGAGCAGCTTTATCCATTCGCTTTTGACTATTTCGTCCTGCTGGCGCATTACAGTTTGCAAAAGAATTCCTATGGCTTGAGCCTTGTCTTGCGCAGATGGCTTAGGCCGGTTCTTAAAAAACTGCTTTATTCTGAATTCAAGCGGGTCTGCCGCATTCTTCAGCAGGCCTTCAAAAGCTTGTTTGCCATATTTATTAAGATACTCGTCTGGGTCAAGACCTTCTTCAAGCGAGGCGATGCGTACAAAAAAGCCTTCTTCCATGAAAATCCCGGCTGCCCTTACGCTGGCTTTTATTCCTGCGGCATCGTCATCAAACATAAGTATTATTTCTTTAGCCGCCCTGCCTAATATTGCGGCATGTTGAGCCGAAAGGGCTGTGCCCAGAGGCGCAACGGCATATCCTATGCCATGCTGATGAGCTGCGATGACATCCATATATCCTTCAAGAACCAATGCTCTTCCTGTTCTTCGGATTTCTGGCATGGCTATGTTTAGGCCGTATAGCGTTTTCCTTTTGGAAAAGAGCATTGAATCTTGGGAATTAAGATATTTTGGCATGGCATCTGGCGCTAAAGCGCGCCCGCCGAATGCTATTGTGTTGCCTGACTGGTTTTTGATTGGAAATACCAGCCTGCCCCTGAAAACATCTCTTATTCTCCCGTCGCTGCCTTTTTTTATCAGACCTGCTTTTAATGCGATGTCTTTTTGAAATCCTTTTTTTTGAAGCTCGTCAAAAAGAACTTGGCCATAAGGAGGCGCCCATCCCAGCTCAAAATTTTCTGCTGAAGCTTTGTTTATTTTTCTTTCGCCTATATAAAGCCTGGCTTTTTCTCCGGCAGAAGAGAAAAGCTGGCTGGAGTAAAACTTTTCCGCATGGGCAAGAATTTTCTTTAGCTCTATGCGCTCTTTGTCTTCCTGTGTCAGTTCCCGGCTGCGTCCGCTGTATTCAACGCCTGCCATTAAGGCCAGTTTCTTTGCTGCTTCATAAAAAGTGATGCCTTCCATTTTCATTACGAAAGTGAAAATATCTCCTCCCTCATTGCAGCCGAAACAGTAAAAAATTCCTTTATCCGGGCTTACGGTGAAAGAAGGCGTTTTTTCCTTGTGAAAAGGGCAACAGGCCTTATAATTGCGCCCGGCCTGCCTCAAATCTTTTACATAAGAGTTTACAACATCTAAGATGCTTACTTTTTCTCTTATTAAGTCTAGTACAGGAGAAGACATGTCTTTAGTTTAACGGGCGTATGAAAAAAAATAAAGACCGCACGCCATATGACGTGCGGTTATGCAGAAAACAGAAAAAGAGTTTAGAAGGATCTTCTTCCGCCTTTGCGGACTTTGCGGCGCGCTTCCTGGGATTTAATTTTCCGCTTAATGCTGGGAGGCATATAAAACTCTCTTCTTTTAATTTCCTTGAGAATTCCATTGCGTTCGCAGTCATGTTTGAAACGTCTGAGCGCTTCTTCTACTGTCTCTTCTTCTCTAAGCTTTACATATACCATTTAAAATCACCACCTTCCGGTACTTAAAATAAATTTGCGGAACTGTTTTCTTTTGCCGTTGTAACTATCCTGGCGGCCAAAGAAGTTTCCGGCCGGCTAACAGGTGATAATGCAGATGATCTACTGACTGCCCTGCGCCCTTGCCGCTATTGGTTACGAGCCGGAATGCTTTTTCTGCTTTAAGAAGCCTGGCTGTTTCAGCAGCGGCAAGCTGCAGCCTTCCAAGTATCTCCATATCGCCTTCATCAGCCGAAGCAAGTGAAACTATATGTTTTTTAGGGATGATTAATACATGTGTTGGGGCTTGCGGATTTAAATCCAGGAAAGATAAGGTAAAGCTATCCTCTCGGATAATTTTGGCCTTTATTTCTCCGGAAATAATCTTGCAGAATATACAATCCGACATACAATTCATATTATATCAGACTGGAGTATTTTTGTCAAGAAAAGCCCATTTATTATTATCTTTGCATTGCTGCTAATGCTTTAATGTCTTTGACTAAAGGCGCTTCATTCTTTTTATGTATAATATTTTTGTATGTTGAAAAGTGCGTTTAAGGCAAACATATAATTTGGAGGAAAATATGTATTTTCTGTTATCGCTTTTTATTTTTGCTGTTCCTGCTTTCGCGCAGCAGGAAGAAGAGCCTATAAAGAGAATTAATACCGAAGTTATAATAAATGAAATTACACCTAAGCTTGATCTGTCTACGCGCCAGGTCAAGAGAATTCGCAAAGAATTGGAAAAAACTTCCAAAAAATTTGATAAAAGCATGAAATCTTATGAGAAGAATATTGCTGAGGAGCAGAAATGGCATCAGAAGGCTGCTGCTAATAAGGCTGAAATGAAGGAGCTTTCATCTGGCATTATTGAAATAGTAACAAGCCAGCTTGATGATCAGCAACAGGTTCTTTTTGAAAAATTCCTTGAGGAAAAAGCTAAACCGGTTCATCCTGAGTTTGCAGAAAGGCAGGAGAAGGAAGAAGCTGCCGCCAAAGAGGGAACCTCTAATGATGCTGTACAGCAGCCTGTTGTTGAAGAGGCTAAAACCGTTGCTGAAAAAAAGAAGCGCGTTGTGCTTAAGAAGAAAAACAGGCGTAAGAAAGCTGCTGGCTCAAGCAGCCTTGTTCCCCCAGGCTCTAAGCGAAGCATGAAGCCTAAGGTAAGCAAAAAAGCGGAGACTGATTTGCCTTCAACTGTTTTGCCGCCTCAGGCTTCCCCGGCTCCAGCAGTTTCCCCAGCGCCAAACGCAGAATCAGATCCTTTGGGTTCTGATGATCCTTTAAAAATGCCGTCAGGCAAAAAGCCAGCTTCTGCAGGCAGCGCTGTCCCATCGCTTTAGTTAGCGTCAAAAGCTATTTAAGGAGATTTTAAAATGAAACTAAGATTCTTTATCGCAATATCTGCATTTCTTCTTGCTGCGAATGGTCTTTTATTTGCCGCGGAAGGGGAAAAGAAGGTCTCGTCTTCAGCTGTGCTTAAGATTGTGGAAAGCGTGCCGGAAGAAACCGGCTATGGCTCTGCTCTTACTGAACGACCTCAAAAAGTATGGCTTGACATGATAAACTCTGCTAAGGAAACTCTTGATTTTGAACAGTATTATATAGCCGAGCAGCCGGGGGAAGTTCTTACTCCTGTGCTGGAAGCTATAAAAACAGCCATTGGCAGGGGCGTGAAAGTCCGTTTTCTGGTAGGCTCTAATATGATGCGCGAAAGCGGAAAGCCTTTAGCAGAGTTGCGCAAGGCTGGAGCAGAAACAGCTGTTATAAATTTTGGCAAAGCTTTTAAAGGCGGCGTGCAGCATACTAAGTTTTTTATAGCTGATGGCAAAGAAGTGTATGTGGGCAGCCAAAATTTTGACTGGCGCTCGTTAAAGCATATCCACGAAATAGGAGTGCGCATAAATAGCCGCAGAGCTGCAAAAGATTTCGGCATCATTTTTGAAGATGACTGGCAGATTGCCATGCAGGACACTGATGACAAAAATCTCTCTAAAGAAGAAAAATCAAAGGCAAAAGAAGAGGCAAAAGCCAGAGCCTTAAAAATAATAGAGGGAATAAAAACATCTAACCCGATTACATCTAAAAAGCCGGAAACAGCGCTGCTAAATGGGAAAAAAGTTAAGTATAGCCTGGCTTTCGGCCCGATAGGTTTTATAAACAAAGGCTTTGACACAGAGCTTTCGGCCATGCTAAAAATTATAAATGGCGCAAAGAAAACTTTGTCTGGGCAGGTTATGACATATCATTTAGATGAATACGGTTCAGGCCGCTGGGAGGAATTAGATAAAGCCTTTCGTGCCGCCGGAGCCCGCGGGGTTAAGGTTAATCTGGTTTTTGCCGATTGGACAATGGGGAAGGCAAAATCAGATGCTGACATAAAGTCTTTAGCTAAAGCTAAAAACATATCTGTAAAGATTGCTTCATTAAAGGAACATTCTTCTGGATTCATTCCTTTTGCCAGGGTGCAGCATTCAAAATATCTTACTGCTGACGGCAATAGAAGCTATATATCTACGTCAAACTGGGGACCGACATATTTTACCACAAGCCGCGGCGCTGGCATTGTTATATATGGCGCTGAGGGCTCAAGAGTTCTGAATGATGTTTTTAAGAAGATATGGAACGGTCCTTTTGCTGAGCTTGTTGACCAGGATAAGGAATATAAGCCTGTAAACCGCAAAGAGCCTTCTTTAAAAACTGTGTCAGATAATAATGCAGAAAAGAAAGCAGATGTGAAAAAGCCGCAAACGGAAAAAAATTAAGAAACACTGCTTTATTGAAAAAAAGAACAGGCTTTAACAGCCTGTTCTTTTTTTATGTATTTCAGTAAAGGAATACTGAAATGGAAAGCCTTTAATTTGTAAAAGGCTATATATAAGAAGGTTATTGATTTTAGTATTCTCCCGTCATGCAGAATTTGTTTCAGTATATCTGCGGTTTAATAATGCTTTTCTTATAACAGAGGGGGGGGGAAAGATAAGCCGGAAAGGGAAACTCTGCTCACGGTGTGAGCAGAGAAAAGTCCGCTTTTATATAGAA
>Ga0310690_10005458_pt1 | contig 17218 bp, 15 predicted proteins | sample AusTroGonzalo_MG_2_FD_207661 | JGI IMG/M metagenome (GOLD analysis project Ga0310690, IMG submission 207661) | Bovine rumen microbial communities from tropical cattle in Woodstock, Queensland, Australia - Gonzalo_04 (v2) (version 2) | ecosystem: Host-associated > Mammals > Digestive system >...
CGGAAATTTTGATTCGGTTGCCTATGATGTCGTGTCATCATTGAAAAAACGTTATCCACATATCCGGCGCATACGGGCTTTATCGTATTATCCGGAGCATCCGGAAAATTTGCATCGTTTCGATGGCGTTTATGAAGAACTTTATTTGCCACAGGGGGTTGAAGTCGGTCCCAAAAGGTTTGCGATTGTTCGTTGTAATCGGACGTTGGCCCAAAAATGTGACTTTGCGGTTTGTTACGTCGTCCTTTGTTTCGGTGGGGCCTACCGCGCCATGAAAGTCGCTAAATCCGCCGACAAGGTCGTCATCAATATCGCCGATTTTTAGATTTTTCGTCACTCTGCCCCCTCTACCGTCACTCTGAGGGCGTCCGCCCGAAGAGTCCATAATAGCCGAATCTAGAAAAGTTGCTATTATGGATTCTTCGGTCGCTGGCAGCTCCCTCAGAATGACGAGGGAAAAGAGCACCCCCTCTGAATGACAAAAAAAAGAAAAGCCGCACTCAGAACGGCAAAGATTACATCTCGCCCAGTTTCTTTTCCAAAAGCTGATTGGCCAAGGCGGGATTGACTTTGCCTTGGCTGGCCTTCATCACTTGGCCGACAAACCAACCCTTTAACTTATCCTTACCGGCCTTAATCTCGGCGACTTTGTCCATATTCGCCGCCAAGATGTCCGAAATCATTTGTTCAATCGCACCCGTGTCAGAAACTTGCTTCAAACCCTTTTCTTCCACAATCACCGCCGGCGATTTGCCCGTTTCAAACATAATTTCAAAGACCTCTTTGGCAATCTTTCCGGAAATCGTGCCGTCATTGATTAAATCAATCAAAGCCCCCAAATCTTCCGGACGAACAGGACTGTTCTCAATCGAAAGGCATTCTTTGTTCAACATACCGAACAAATCGCCCATAATCCAGTTGGCCACTTTCTTGGCATCGCGCCCCTTATAAGCCCGTTCAAAATAGGCCGCCGTTTCTTTGTCCGCCGTCAAAATACGAGCATCGTATTCCGGCAAACCCAACTGAGCCATATAGCGTTCTTTCTTCGCGGCCGGCAATTCCGGCAAGTGTGCGCGAATGTCTTCGATATAATCTTGTGTCAAGCGTAAAGGTGGCAAGTCCGGATCGGGGAAATACCGATAATCCAAAGCATTTTCCTTTGACCGCATCGGACGCGTTTCCATTTCCGCCGCATCGAAAAGCCGTGTTTCTTGCGGAAAATCCTTTCCGGCGTCATAAAGTGATACTTGTCGATGGGCTTCCAAATCAATCGCTTGCATAACGAACTTGACCGAGTTCACGTTTTTAATTTCCACACGGTGACGGAAACCTTCTTCGCCCACCGGACGCACGGAAACGTTGATGTCGCACCGCATAGAGCCTTCATCCATATTGCCGTCACAAGTCCCCAAATAACGCACAATCGAACGCAACCGGCGCAAATAATCGCCCGCCTGTTCCGGCGAATGAATGTCCGGCTTTGACACAATTTCCATCAAGCCCACACCCGCACGGTTAAAGTCCAAATACGATTGCGTCGGGTGCATATCGTGGATCGACTTTCCGGCATCTTGTTCCAAATGCAACCGTTCAATGCCAATGCGCTTCGTTTGACCGTCTTCGTCCGTTACATCCAAATAGCCTTCCCCGACAATCGGATAGAAAAGCTGTGTAATCTGATAGCCCGTCGGCAGGTCGCCGTAAAAGTAATTTTTCCGGTCGAACACAGAGTACGCATTGATTTTGGCGTTCAGGCCCATGCCCGTCTTAATACATTGTTCGACACATTTTTCGTTCAAAATCGGCAGTTGCCCCGGCATACCGCAATCCAAAAAAGCCACATGCGTGTTCGGATCACCGCCAAATTCGGCCGAAGCCCCCGAAAACACTTTGGATTTTGACAGGATTTCGCAGTGGACTTCCAATCCGCAAATCAGTTCCCATTCTTGTCTTTGCCCTTGAATTCTGTATGTCATTTGCTCATCTCCACCACTTGTAAAACCTTCAAAACCGTTGCGTCGTCCCACATACGACCGATGACCTGCAACCCGTTATTGGCGCATCCGGCCGGCACACCCGTCAAGCAAGACGGCATTAAATAATTGTCGTTGAAACGACCTTTGGCCGCACCGTGCTTGGCTTCTTCAATCGTAAAGGGTTTAATCGGCACCGCCGGCGAAAACAAGACATCGCACTTTTCAAAGGCTTTGTCAAAGTCCTGTTTAATCAGCGTCCGCATTTTTTGCGCCGGAACAAAATAATCGTTGTAGCCTTTCGCCGACGTAAAGAAAGTTCCCAAAATCATACGATTACGCACTTCTTGGCCAAAGCCTTCCATACGCGTGTTCATATACATTTCGTCCAAAGTCTTTCCTTCTTCGCGAACACCGTATCGCGCACCGTCGTAACGAGCCAAGTTCGTTGTCGCTTCACCCTGCGAGATGACGTAATAAACCATACCGGCTTCTTCCGTGTGCGGCATATCAATATCTACAAACTCTACGCCTTCGGATTTCAAAAACTCCAAAGCCGGTTCCCAGTTGTCGGGAACAAGTTCCGTGTATTGTTTCGGAATGCCGAGCTTCATACCCTTGATGTTTTTATCCAAAGCCGCCAACATATCCGGCACTTCACGATGCGAAGAAGTCGAATCTTTTTCATCAAAGCCCATCATCGGTTGAATCATTCGGGCGCAATCTTCCACACTGCGACCCAACACCCCCGGTTCGTCAAGGCTGGACGCATAAGCAATCACGCCGTACCGAGAACAACGACCGTATGTCGGTTTAAATCCTGTAATCTGACAGAACGAAGCCGGATGGCGAATAGAACCGCCCGTTTCCGTACCCGTTGCACCGGCACACATATGCGCCGCCACCGCCGCCGCAGAACCACCGGAAGAACCACCCGGCACTCTGTTTTCATCATGCGGGTTGTGCGTTACACCAAAATAACTGGTAATCGTGGAAGAACCCATCGCAAACTCATCGGTGTTTGTCTTACCCAAGCAAACCGCACCGGCGTTCCACAAACGCTGTGTCGTCGTGGCTTCGAATTCCGGCACAAAGTTGGACAAGATTCGACTGGCCGCCGTTGTACGAATGCCCTTTGTGCAGAACATATCCTTAATGGCCATCGGCACGCCTTCCAAAGAGCCGGCTTTACCTTCCGCACGCCGTTTGTCCGAATCGGCCGCCATCTTCAACGCCACATCCGGCGTTTCGGTAATATAGGCATTCAGCCGGCGGAGTTGTTCCATTTTATCCAAATAAGCTTTTGTCACCTCGACGCTTGAAAATTCTTTATTTTCAAGGCCTTTGACAGTTTCGGAAAGTGTTAAATTTGTCAAATCAGTCATTTTCTACTCCACCATTTTCGGAACAGCAAAGAATTCGTCGGTTGCGCCTTCCGGTGCATTTTTCAAAACCGCTTCACGCTTATCGCCGTCGGTGACTTCGTCTTTGCGAATTAAAATCGGTTCGTCAAAAGGGGACACCATCGGCGGCACGTTTTGAAGCTCCGGACTTTTCAATCTTTCGCCCATCCATGTCAAAGTTTCCGTAAAGTCTTTGGCCATCACTTCGGCCTCGTCATCCGGAATGCGGACACGAACCCAAAAGGCCATTTCTTGAATTGTTTTTTTATCAATGTTCATCGGTTACCCCTTTAAAATATATCGATACAGTTTAAACCGTTTTTTTATCATTGCAAGTCAAACCTTTCGCCCCTTTAAAAAAAGAGGCAAAAAGTTTAAAAATGCTTGGGCATCCAAAGCCCGTCGGATTATTCGTCCGCTTTGGCACCGGCTTTATCTTCGGCAATACGAGCTTTCTTACCGAACAAGTTACGCAAGTAGTAAATTTTCGAACGGTGAATTTTACCGCTGCGAACCAATTCAATCTTGGCCACGGTCGGCGCATAAATCGGGAAAACACGTTCCACACCTTCACCGAAGGAAATCTTACGCACAACACAAGTTGAATTCAAACCGTCGTTGTTGCGGGCGATGCAAACGCCTTCGAAAACCTGAATACGTTCACGGTCACCTTCTTTGATTTTGCAGTGAACTTTGACCGTATCACCGGCTTTGAACGCAGGAATATCTTTGTTTAATTTTTCCATTTGTTCTTTTTCAACAGCTTCAATAATGTTCATTATCTTATCCTTTCTTATTTTAGTTTTTTGCCAGATATTTTTCATAAAGATCCGGCCGTCTTTGTTTTGTTATTTGTTCTGATTGATTTTTGCGCCAATCTTGAATGTTTTTGTGATGTCCGGACAACAAAACTTCCGGAACAGCCATCCCGTTCCAGACCGCCGGACGCGTGTATTGCGGATATTCAAGCAATCCGTTGGCAAAGCTTTCTTCCGACAAAGAATCAGCATTTCCCAACACGCCGGGGACGTACCTCAAAACAGCATCCATCATCGTCAATGCCGCCGGTTCCCCGCCAGAAAGAACAAAATCACCCACGCTGACTTCTTCAAAGGCATAGGCGTTTAACACGCGTTCGTCCACACCTTCAAACCGTCCGCATAAAATGGTTATTTCCTGTTCTTTGGCCAAATCAAGAACTAAATCTTGCGTCAAACGCCGACCGCGAGGCGACATATAAATCAATCGTCCCAAGGAAGGTTGCGCCCGAAGTGTTCGATCCAAGACATCCGGAATCATCACCATACCGGCACCCCCGCCGAAAGGCACGTCATCCACTGTCCTGTAAGCATCCGTCGCATAATCGCGGATGTTGACCACTTCATACGACCACAACCCTTTTTCCAAAGCGCGCCCCGCCAAAGAATGTCCCAAAAAGGACGGAAACATTTCGGGAAACAATGTCAGAAAACGAACTTTCATCTCTTATCTCCTTCCACTTCCGGCGGAACAATCAATGTCAAGCAGCCTTTGTCAAGGTCGATAGTCGGCACATTTTTCTGCGTCATTGACACCAAGATTTTTTCACCTTGATTTGTTTTGATTTCCAAGATATCGCCGGCACCGTAATTGAAAACATCGCTGACAATACCTGTTTTTTCACCTTTTTCATCCAAAGCGGTCAAGCCGATTAAATCGCAAACGTAGTATTCATCCGTTTTCAACTTCGGCAAGATATCCCTTTCGACGAAAAGGCGCACACCCCGCCATTTTTCGGCCTCATTTCGATTGTCAACACCCTCGATATGAACCAAAATCTGACGTCCCAGTGCATTTTTAAATTCAAGATTTAACTTTTGACCGTCTTTATTGTAAAAGGGCGCATAGTTTTTCAACGCCGTCACATCCGCGCACAAAGGATTGACCTTCATCAAACCTTTGATGCCATGCGGCGCCACAATTTGTCCCATTTCAATAAAGCGTTTCATCAGAACCTATCCTTTTTTAAGCCTGCGGTGCCTCTTCGGCCGGTGCTTCGGCAGCAGGAGCTTCCTCTACCGGTGCTTCAGCAGCAGGGGCTTCTTCGGCCGGTGCTTCGGCTTCGGCTTTGGCAGCCTCTTCGGCGGCTTTGGCCGCTTCTTCGGCTTCACGTTTAGCCGCTTCTTCCGCTTCCTTACGAGCCGCTTCTTTTTCGGCCGCTTCTCTTATACGTTCTTGCGCTTTGGCTTTCGGCGCAGATTGTTTGGGTTGCATTTCATTGGTTTTTGCCTTCGGCATCGGGATAACACCCAAAACACCGAACAGGCGAGCGATTCTTTCAGAAGGCTCTGCCCCTTTGGCTAACCAAGCTTTGGCCTTTTCAACGTCCAAACGAACGTGTTCCGGATGATCTTTGGCGACCAACGGATTGTAAAAACCAATCTCTTCAATAAAACGACCGTCACGAGGTGCGCGCGAATCCGCGACAACAATCTTGTGAAAAGGACGTTTTTTCGACCCACCGCGGGCCAAACGAATACGAACTGACATCTATCTTTTCCTTTCTTTTTCAGTTTGTTAACGTTAAAAGGGGAAACCCCCACCATTCATCAATGGTCCTTTACCGCCCATCATCGATGACATCTTTCGCATCATCCCCATGGATGCCAAAGGCCCCATTTTTTTGAATTTCTTACACACTTTTGCCATTTGGTCATATTGAGCCAACAATTTATTGACATCATTGACCGTGACACCCGCCCCTTTGGCAATCCGCTGTTTGCGGGCCGCCTTTAACACGTCGGGGTGTTTTCTTTCATACGGTGTCATTGACAAGCAAATGGCCGCTTGCCGTTTAAAAATTTTATTGTCAATTTGGGCTTGTTCGATTTTTTCACGGAACTTTGACATGCCGGGGATCATCATCACCAATCCTTTGACATCGCCCAATTTATCAATTTGTTGCAAGTACGACAACATATCATTTATATCGAATTTGCCTTGGGTCATTCGCTCGGCCTGAGCCGCGGCAGCTTCTTTATCCACCTTTTCCATCGCGGTTTCAACCAAGCCCACGACATCGCCCTTGTCCAAAATACGACCGGCCAAGCGCGCCGCATCAAAAACTTCCAAAGCGTCGGCCTTTTCGCCCACACCCAAAAACTTAATCGGTTGGCCCGTCATCTGCCGTGCTGACAAAGCCGCCCCGCCACGGCTGTCCCCGTCCATACGCGTTAAAATCAATCCGGTGATGCCGATGGCTTGATGAAATTGGTTGGCCACTTGCACCGCATCTTGCCCCGTCAGAGCATCAATCACCAACAATTTTTCGGTCGGGGATGAAAGCTGTTCCACCTCTTTTAATTCGGTCATTTTTTCTTCATCGATATGAAGCCGACCGGCTGTATCCAAAATCAAGTAATCATAGGCACCGGCTTTGGCTTCCTGACAAGCACGCTTTGTAATTTCTTGCGGTTTTTGTCCCGCCACAATCGGCAAAGTATCCACACCAATTTGCTCGCCCAATCCGGCTAATTGTTCCTGCGCCGCCGGACGATAAATATCCAAAGAGGCCATCAAAACCTTTAACCCGTTCTTTTTCAAACGCAACGCCAATTTGCCGCAGGAAGTTGTTTTACCACTTCCCTGCAAGCCCAGCATCAAAATAACGGTCGGAGAAACCTTTGCCCGAAGAAGCGCGCAATTTTCCGACCCCAACGTTTCAATCAAGGCGTCATTGACAATCTTTATCACTTGTTGCACGGGGGATATGGAACGAATGACATCCTGACCCACCGCTTTTTCTTTCACAGAAGCAATAAAAGTTTTAACCACAGGCAAAGCCACGTCGGCTTCCAACAGGGCCACTTTAATTTCGCGCATCGACTCGTCAACCATCTCGGCGGTTAAAATCCCGCGCGATGTCATTTTTTCGAAAACGCCGGCCAACCGTTTGGCCAATTGGTTAAACATTTTTGACTCCCTGTCAAATACCTACAAACAACACAACATCTGTGAGCGTATTCGCCGGCAGATGGATCTTCGTAAAGACTGTTTTTTTATACACAGTTTTTGAAATCGGGTCCATTATGTTCCATTTGGCGGCAAAAGTCAAGCATTTTTTACTTGATATTTTAAATGCTTTTTATACAATGACGGACGAAAGGAAGAAAATGACCGAAGAAACACCCCTTCCAAAAGCAGAACCCGTTGCGGAGAATTTGGATTTTGCCCGCTTGATTTTCAAAGAGGAAATGAAGTACGGGAAAAAGGAAAAGATTAAAAACCCGTGGACGGATTATTTCTATAATGAAAAGATTCTGCATTCCGAAGATGTTCTGTCCGCCGCTCAATGGATTTTGAAAAACGCCTCGTTTCCCGTTACCGCGCAACAAAAGGACGAATACCTTTTTGCTGCTTTGTTGCACGATATCGGCCGATTTGAAGAAATTGCCCGTCTGTCAAAAGATCGCACACAACACACTGATCACGGACTTTACACCGCCGAACGGTTACGGTTGCGCGGCTTAGATGATGAAGCTTTGATTTTGGCTTTGGAACATCACGGACACGTCGAATCGGCGTATTTTAACGATCCGCGCGTCCAATCTTTGCCGCCGGAACAAAAAAAGCGGTCGGAAAAGATTTATCATTTCGTGCGGGACGTTGATCGAATCGGCAATTTTTATCGGTGGTGCCTTTCGCCGGAAATTTTGGAAAACATCGACGGGATGGTATCAGTTCATCGGCACGCCGTCAGCGAGGGCGTGTTGGATGATGTCTTACACACCCGTTCGGTGGATTACAAAAAAATTTGTTCTTTTGAGGACCGCTTGGTGGCCATAACCAGCTGGGTATTTTCCATTCAATTAAAAGAAAGCTTTGATTACATCCGTCATTTTAAGGCGATGCGAGGGATGTTCCACTTGATGGAAAAACACATCGACGACCGCGTCTCCGTTTCGCTGATTGAAGAAAAAGTCACCGATTTTATCCAAAGTCGTTCAGTTAAATAAATTTTTCAAAAAACCGGGGGCGAGCAAACTGGCGGGATGATATTCCACCTCAACGTTATCCGACGGCCCTTTGGCGGTATAGGAAAGCCCAACCAATCCGCCGCCTTCTTCGCCGGTAATCATATTGCCGATAAGGGGGACTTTACCGATTAAACTGTTGACGGCATAGGCGGGAATGATGTTGCCTTTAAAGTCCACACCGTTGTCCGACAACGTGCCTTGGAACGTAACACCCACCGAACGACCGGACGCCAAACCGTCTTGTATTTCGATATCGTTGTTGGGCAATAATTTAAACGGAACCACCGCCTTTTGGAAAGCGATTTTGTCCCCGCTGAACGCATTAACAATGCCCAAGATTGTCGCAGCCTGCACAAAGAACGGTGTCTGTGTCAAATCAAATTCTTTGACACGAATTTCGCCCTGTAAAGTACCGTCTTTTTCCTGATACAACGTGGCCTTTAAATGCCCGCCGTCAATGCGGGACGTAAAGCCTGCCCGCTGCAAGAACGACCCTAAATTTTGACAAGACGCGGTCAGCTCTTTTTTGTTATCCGACAAAGCCAAAGACAGGGGCGAATCCGCAAAAGCCATACCGTCAAACTTTGTCCACCTGTCATCCTTTTTTTGCACCTGCACGGAAACGGACGTCAGGGGCTTTTCACCCCGCGCCAAATAAAGCTCATCCAACGTGGCCGAAATATCAAAGGATTGTTTTTTCGGGACATCCGATTTTTCACTCAACGCCGAAAGCGACGTCAAAAAACGGCCGTGCAAAACTTGTTCCAAATCCATTTTTTTGCCGGAAATGTCCAATGCAAAGGCCGTATCTTTCACACTCAACGACATTTGTGCATCGTTGCGCGGGGCTTGAATTTTATTTAATTTAACTTGGAGTTTTTCCCCGCCGTCAACGTGTCCCGAAATCTGAACTTTATCTTTTTCGGCCGACAATTCAAAGGACGGAACGGATTGCCACTTTCCGCCCTTAAACACCAAAGAAAGTTTCAAATCGGACGGGTCATCCAACGGTTTTGTGTACCCGATGGGCAGGGTGTATTCGGCCTTTGTCAAATTGGCCAGCGCCTCGATTTTCATTTCATCGCCGGCAAAAAACAGGTCGGCCTTTGTACGCGCTTCACCCTTTAAGTAGGCGTGAATGTCCGGAAAATACGGGACAAAAAACGACGGCGATAAGTCCGCCCAAATATGATAAAACGGCTTTTGTTTGGGGGCGTCCGACCAATTTTCGTAAATTTTGGCCCGAACCGCCGAACCGTTCAAAAGCCCCCTACCTTCAATTTGAATATCATCCAAAGTCCCGTCGAAAGACACACTCCCTTCGTTCACAACAAAATCCACCCCCGTCAAAGGAAGAACAACGTCATCGACCGTTCCTTTGTATCCGGCGGAAAATGCGTGGACTTCGTCCTTTTCCTCACACGGGAAAGAAAGCGTCGCCTGACCTTTGACAGACCCTTTGACTTTTTTCCAATCTATCCCGTCAACCGTATTCAAAGCAATCGGTTCGGTCGATAAAACGGAAACAACCGACGATGCCGGTCCGGCAAAGGATAATTGCACATGACCCAACGGGAAATCTTCGTTGATATCGGTAAATTCCACTGTTCCGTCCACAATATCAACGCCGGCGCAGGTTCCACCCAACACCGCAATCTCCACACGTCCCATCAATAAGATAACTTGGGCCTTGGCCTTTTCGATTTTCGGCATGGTCGGCCAATAGACAACTTCCGCGCCCGAAGCGTCAATAACGGTCTTTAAATCCAAAATGTCTTCGCCTTTCATCCTCATGGTAAAGTCAAGGTTATCGACCGTTCCTTTTTGGACATTTTCGCGCACCCATTGGTGGGCATCGGGACCCGCTGTCGCCGGCCATAACATCGGCACTTTTTCTATCGGAACACCCTTTATGGATGCATCAATACCCATTTGCAGACGATTAAAATCACCCGACAACAAGAAATCACCCAATCCGTCAAAAGCCACCGTCGCTTGACCGACTTGACCGTGAATATCTATCGTTATCGGCGAAATGGAAAGGGACGAAAGAGCCGGCGCAAATTCACCCTTTGCCGTTATCTTTTTGATGGGGTAAGTCGCCTGTAATTCGGTTAAAACAACCTGTCCTTCCGCCGCATTTTCAATATCAAAAGACAACTTTTCCACCCACGGCAAACCGACTTCCTTGGTCATATCCAACACGCCGGTAAAGGCCCCATTGACTTTCAAATCCAAGTCGATGCCGTCCAACGGAAAATACTTTTTTAAATCCGTCAAATCAAAATCAGAATAATCCAAAACAAACGACAAACGACGGGTGGCCGAATCGTACAATCCTTTTAAATCCACCGGCATAAAAAAGTCGCCTTGATAATACTCACCGGATATTTTCAGCTCGTATTTCTTATCCCCGGCATCTTGGAAATCAAGATTTAATTTATCCACCAAAACAGACGCATCCGGATTTTTCAAATGAAGCGATAAATCACCGTCTTCAATGTAAAAATGATTCAACTTTCGAATACGCCGCAACAGGTCGGAAATCCGTTTTTCATCGGCAATCGGTGTAGCGGGCGCATCGGCGATCTGGCTTTTATCGATATTCATATCCAAATAGGGCTGATAAATAAAAACGTCCGACGGTATCATTTGCCCCTTTAACAACTTTAAAAAGCTGTACGAAACATTCGCCCGCGGGATGTTGGCCAACACCGAATCATCCGCCCGCAAAACAGACAAATCCGTCAACTTGATATCCAACAAATGTCCGCGCTGTAAGCCCAGCTCCAAAAACGCTGTTTTAAATTCAATCTTGATATCCGAATCTTTGTCTTGGAAAGATTGCAACACAAACTCCGTCAACGGTTTGATTTCAATCGGTCCCATCGCCAAACGCACAAACAAGATTAAAAACAAAACACCAAAGACAGACGCTATGGCCAAAAACGTCTTGAATAACCTGCGAAAAATCGTGCGAAAAATGATTTTCATTTAAAAAACCTCTTGTCCAAAAACATTCTTCATGAAAAATAAGGCCAAAAAACACACCGCCGCCGAAATCACCGGCACCAAAATCCATGAACACATAATCTTAAATAGTTCTTTAATCTTTAAACCGCGCCCCCCCTTGAACAAAGAAATACCCAAAATCGCCCCGACCACCGCGCCGGAACTGGACAAAGGAACAAGTGGGATCGTCGGCAAAGAACACCGCACCAAAAAATGATGCAAAGAAACAGATGAGAACAAAAACAAAACAAGCCCATAGGTCAAAACAACAACCAATCCGTCAATCGGCGTCATTTTCAACAAACCGTTACCAACCGTCTGCATCACGTTTCTGGCATACATCGAAATACCCACGGCGATTGAAAGTCCCCCGATGAAAAACAATTGTGAATTGGACAAAACCGGTATTCCGAAAAAATTCAAGGTCGGCAAATGAACCACGTTTAAAAAAGGCGCCATCACATTACCGATATTATTGGCTCCCAACGCATACGCCGAAAAAGCCCCTGCCAACACCAATCCCATACGGATATAGGCATCCCGATACAACATCGGTATCGGGCGGGCTTTCAAATATATTTTGAATAAATGCAACAAAATGAAGGCAAAAACCGCCGCCAAAAGAGGACTGACAAACCACGAAGCAACAATGCGTCCCACCAACCATACATCGACATGGACGTGCGCAAACAAACTCCACCCGATAATGGATCCGACAATGGCCTGCGTCGCCGAAGCGGGCGCACCGGCCTTTGTCACCAGATAAAGGCTAAACGCTGCCGATAAAGCCACAATAAACGCCCCCGGCAACGTTGTAATGTTCCCCAAATCGGATAACGTTGTCGAAACGCCATGTCCGGACATAACCGCTCCCAACACGACAAAAACACAGGCAATCGCAATTGCTTTTTTATGCGAAAGCATCTGTGTACCGATGGCCGTACCAAAGACGTTGCACATATTGTTAACGCCCAAGGTCCACCCCAAAAAAAGGCCGCTGGATAAAAAGAACAGAACCAAAAAATCCATCAAAACGCCCTCTTGACCGAAACAACCGTCAAACTGTCCGCCACATCTTCCGCAATATCGGAAATTTCCTCGGCTGCTTGCTCGAACGATTTGATTTGCAACTTATGCGCCAAAGTCAACTTTTTATCATCGAAAATCGCATTTTTCAAAATTGTCCCCTGCTGGTCGGCCTGTTTTTCGAAAAACATCACTTTGTGCAAAGAATCTTCGATTTCACCATTCATCGCAAAAAAGGCGCGAGACGACAAAACCAAAGCTTCCACACAATCTTCCACCGTCCGAATCAAGGCCCTTAACCCTTCGTGAAAACCGGCGGGAATTTTTGGTTTTTCAATTTCGTACATATAAAGGTTACTTTCGTATTTGTTGATGATGCGGTCCACACCTTCCAAAAGTTGCAACACATCGGCACGCGAATCCGGCACCAAAGTGTGTTCGTAAAGTTGTGCTTCCACATCACGGCGCAGTTGATCATTGCGCGCTTCCAAAGCGCTGACATCCTGACGTTTTTTGTGAAATTCTTCTGTGACGCCCTTTTCCAAAAAAATGTCTATCGCGCGGACGTATAACAATCCGGCCTCTGAAATGTTGTTTAAAAATTCGGTGATTTTGCTGTCAATTTCATGCGTCTTTTTGAAAAAAATCATTGTTTATTCCCCCTTTTGTTCGGTTTCATTGGTAATATGCGCCGCCAAGGATGCGGACAAAAACAAATCAATATCCCCATCCAAAACGCCCGAAGTATCCGACGTTTCCACGTTCGTCCGTAAATCTTTGACCATCTGATACGGTTGCAGGACGTACGACCGAATCTGATAACCCCAACCGATTTCGTCTTTGGCCGCTTCAATTTGTCCTTGAACCTGCGCGCGTTTTTTCAATTCCAATTCGTAAAGGCGCGCGCGAAGCATTGACCAAGCCTCTTCACGGTTGGCGAATTGACTGCGTTGCGTTTGACATTGAACCACGATGCCGGTCGGATGATGCGTGATACGTACGGCGCTGTCCGTCTTGTTAATATGCTGACCGCCGGCCCCCGACGACCGATAAGTGTCAATGCGACAATCCGCCGGATTGATGTCAATATGAATACGGTCATCAATAACGGGATACACCCAAACGGACGCAAAACTGGTATGACGGCGGGCGTTGCTGTCAAAAGGTGATATACGCACCAACCGATGAATCCCACTTTCGGTCTTTAACCATCCGTAGGCGTTTTTGCCTTTGATTTTCAAAATAGCGGATTTCAAACCGGCTTCCTCGCCGGCCGTTTCTTCCAACACTTCAACACCATAGTTGTGCTTGTTGGCCCAAAAAGTGTACATACGCACCAACATCTGCGCCCAATCTTGCGCTTCTGTACCACCAGCCCCCGGATGCACTTCCAAGAAAGTGTCGTTGGCATCGGCCTCGCCGGACAACAGGCTTTCCAATTCTTTTTGCTTGATTTCACCCGCCAACTTATCCAAAGCCGCCAAAGATTCGGCCAACACCGCGGCGTCATCTTCTTCTTCGGCCAACTCGATTAAATCTTTTGTGCTTTCCAATTCGGACACAAGGGATTGATACGTCGCAATCTGACTGTCCAACGTGTTTTTTTCGGTCATCAGCTTTTGGGCTTCTTCGGGGCGATCCCACAGGTGAGCGTCCGCCGTCAAAGCATTCAGTTCCGATTGACGATAAAGCGCGTTATCGTAGTCAAAGATGCCTCCTCAGCAATTCCAGCGATTGCTTTAACGAATCAATTTTGCTTACAACTTCGGCTTCCATTAATAAAGTCCCCCTAAATCCGGTATGTTTTCTTGCTTAATCGTAACGTCCTGTCCGATGATGGGCGTTTCGGCTTGCAGGTCTGTTTCTTTGCGAAAAGCTTCCCAAATCACGTTTTTGTCCCCGACTTTTGCCGGCTTTCCCGTTTCAAAGTTCACGCGAACCATACGCACGCCTTCCGGTACACGGAACGGAATATCCGCCTGATTTTTCAAGGCCTCGGCCATAAAATCACGGAAAATCGGGGCCGCCACCACACCGCCGGTATCACGCGGACCCAACGTTTTGGGCGTGTCAAAGCCCACAAAGACCCCCACCACCAAGTCCGGTGAAAAACCGATAAACCATGTATCGTTGTTGTCGTTGCTGGTACCGCTTTTGCCGGCCAACGTCTTTTTCACGCTTTGGGCAATTTTACCCGTCCCGCGTTGAACCACACCGGTCATAATGTTGACCATCTGGTATGCCGAAACAGGGTCCTGTATTTGTTCGCGCGTATCGGGGATATCCGGCACAAAGGCATTCGTCGCATTGGCACCCGAACAATTCGGACATTCTCTTTGGTCGTGTTTATAAATCGTTTTACCGTTGCGGTCCTGTATCCGGTCAATCAGATTCGGCGTAATCTTCTTACCGCCGTTGACCAACATACCATAGGCCGCCACCATTTTTAAAAGCGTCGTTTCCCCCGAACCCAAAGACATCGATAAAACCGGCATTAAATTATCATGAATGCCGAATTTTTTGGCGTATTCGACTGTCTTTTCAATGCCGACCGCCTGCGCCAAACGCACGGTCATCAAGTTACGGGATTTTTCAATACCGGTCCGCAAAGTGGACGGGCCGTAAAAGATTTTGGTATAGTTCCGCGGCTTCCATTTTTCCTGTCCCGGTCCTTGGTCCACCACCAACGGCGCATCCAAAATCAAGCTGGACGGCGTGAAGCCGTTATCCAAAGCAGTTAAATAAACGAAAGGTTTAAACGAAGACCCCGGTTGGCGTTTGGCCTGTACCGCGCGATTGAATTGCGACCGTTTAAAGGAAAGACCGCCCACCATCGCCAACACACGTCCCGTATGCGGGTCCAAAGCCACGACAGCCCCTTCCACCAGCGGGAATTGTTGCAGCTTATAAAGCGGCGCATTTTCTTTGTTCTTTTTGGGTTCAACCCATATCACATCACCGACGGAAAATACGTCCGCAGGCTTTTCGATTTTTTTACCGGCAACACGACCGCCTTCAAGCGCTTCGTCCGCCCACTTCATTTGATCCACGGGTAAAATGCCCGCCTCTTGCGTTCCTTCCACACCCAAAAAAGCCTGTTCTTCATCCATGGACAAAACAACCGCTTTTTTCCAAGAGGCCGGATACCATTCCGGACGGGTAACTTTCTCCAAAGCAGCCGACCAATCGTCTGTGCTTTCCAAATGCGCCGCCGGCCCGCGATAGCCGTGACGTTTGTCGTAATCCATCAGACCTTTTTCCAAAACACGAACCGCGATGTTTTGCAGGCGCGGATCCAAGGAAGTTCGCACCGAAAGCCCTCCTTGATACAGCGCGTTTTCGCCATAGTATTTTTCCAACATCCGGCGGATTTCTTCGTTATAAAAGTCGGCATTTTCCACCGTTTCATTTAACTCGCGTTCGGTCACGACCAAATCATCTTTTTTGGCTTCTTCCGCTTCTTCGAGCGTGATATAACCGTTCAAAGCCATCCGATCCAGCACATAGTTTCGACGATCTATCGCCGCATTTTTATGTGTTTTGGGATTGTAGTTGTTCGGCCCCTTGGGCAAAGCCGCCAAAAACGCCATTTCGGACAATGTCAGTTCGTCCATTGATTTGTTGAAGTACATCAACGCCGCCGATGCCACGCCATAGGAACGATAACCCAAATAAATTTCGTTTAAATAAAGCTCTAAAATATGGTCTTTGGAAAAAGCTTTTTCGATACGGCGGGCCAAAAGCGCTTCCTTGATTTTGCGCTTTAATGATTTTTCGTTGGTCAAAAAGAAGTTTTTGGCAACCTGTTGCGTAATGGTGGACGCCCCGACAAGCCGTTTGTTTTGACCGTAATTGCGGACATTTTCCCAAAAAGCACGAACAACCCCCGCGTAATCAACACCGCTGTGTTCGTAAAAGTTCTTATCTTCCGCCGAAACAAAGGCCTGAACAAGTCGCGTCGGTATAGCGGACAAAGGAACAAAAATTCTTTTTTCCGATGCGTATTCGGCCAACAATTGCCCGTCGTTGGCATAAAGCCGCGTCGTAATCATCGGCTCATAAACCGCCAATTGCCGGTAATCGGGAAGCTCCCGCGTGTAATGAACAATGACAAACATCCCCAAAAAAAGCACCACGAAACAGCCCAAGAAAAACAGGCTGCCCAGATTGGCCAATAACGAAATCCAAAATTTCTTTTTCATATGGGAAAGAATAACAACAAATCCTTTAATTCGCAAGCACTTTATTTATTCGGCCGGCAACACTTGGTATGTCTTGATTTTCATAGCGGCCGCGCCGGCGATATCTTTGTGGGCACTGTCCCCGATCATAATGACGTCTTTGGCGCGTAAGCCCATTTTTTCGAGTGCCGCTTTAAACATATTCGGGTGGGGTTTATCGACGCCCACTTCGTCATTGGAAACAATAAAATCCACAAAGCGCGTCATTTTCAGGGCTTTTAATTTTTGAATTTGAATCATCGCAAACAAGTCTGTGACAAGACAAACCGGAATTTTTTGCCGACGACATTGTTTTAAAAAACGAACCGCCCTTTTATCCGGCTTCATATACCGAAACACCGTTTTGAAAAAAGCATTATGCATTTTGGACGCCATCAGATACGCGTGTGGAACTTTCCTTTTTTCCAACAAATGCAAGAAAATCATAAAGCGATGATGCGCCGACGGCACGCGTCCCAAACGATGAAAAGCAACGTCCCATTGGTCTTGATATTCAGCCAAAAAAGCTTCAAACGGAACACCCCACACTTTTTTGGCTGAATATCAAG
>Ga0310690_10005459_pt1 | contig 17215 bp, 25 predicted proteins | sample AusTroGonzalo_MG_2_FD_207661 | JGI IMG/M metagenome (GOLD analysis project Ga0310690, IMG submission 207661) | Bovine rumen microbial communities from tropical cattle in Woodstock, Queensland, Australia - Gonzalo_04 (v2) (version 2) | ecosystem: Host-associated > Mammals > Digestive system >...
ACCGAGCCGAGCACAACCAAGCCGGCTACCACAAGAAGGAAGCGGTCAAGGCACGCAGAGAGCAAGCCTTCGAGCGATGGAAGGCGAAGCGTCGAGCGTCCAACCCTCCCCCCACTGATTTTTCTTCGGGGGGCCTCTGACTCCCAAATCCACTTGCCCTCTCTTGAATCGAGAGACTAAAGTTTGAAAATCTGCTTTTTCCCCAGCACAGGGGACAAATAACAAGGAACACCAACCCCACGGAGAATGCAAATTCCCACTTATAACGAAAAAGAATTTATGGAAACAACAAACGAAGAGTTTAACTTGGAAGCCTTCATGAAAGTCAAGATTGACAATATCTTTGCTCATGGTCGAGATATGGGCTTCACCAATGAGCAAATCGCAAAGGTTTTTGAAGAAAGCGTCCGTATGGCATATAACGGTTTGTACTATGGTCAAGAGGTAAGTCCTCACCTCCGAGAGATGCAAATCAAGATGAAGGCACACCAGCAAACACCTTATTACAAAGCATTGCACGCTCTGTTCCAATTAAACTTCTACACAGCATGGACTGCTTGCGATCCAGACTCGCAACAACTTGTGAATTATGACCGAAAGATTTTGCTTGACATAATTGACGAGAACACAAGAGTCCGTCTAATCATGCACCGCCAAAGAGGAGGTATAGAGTTTCTTGTGCCGGGTTTAGAACTGACATCGCTCAAGTCTGAACTCCTGCCGCAGTATATGAATGACATCGTGACCAAATTGAAGACTAAACTCGATGAGGACGAAAAACAAGGATTTTAACTATGCCCAAGCACAACACGACACCGATCCAACTGCCGGCAGAGCAACCTGACTGCTGTGCGCTCTGTCCGCTCGTAGGCATTATCCCAAAGGCGAACCGCCCGAAAGGCACGAAAGAGACGCATTGCTGCCTCGGTACGATGGAGGCTCTCAGCGGTCGCGGCATCAACGTCCGTGCCAGCGAGAAAGACAGCCGCCACCCGTGGCACCGTCCCTGCGACACCAAGTGGCAAGCGTGGATGCTCTTTCCGAAACGCACGCTCTACATCAGCTCCATCGCCTACATCCAGTGCCGTGTGCCCTACGAGCAATCCCGACAACTGACATTCAAATTTCATAAATGATATGGCAACACCCAACCCGCCGAAGGTCCGCAGACCTTTGTACAATTACCCTGACAAGTACGCTGCCCTGATCCGTCAGGGGTTCGATGAAGCGGCAGCAAGTAGAATGGCACACAATATACCCGTGATTTATGGCTAAGAAGAAACAAAAAGGAACAAACGGCTATGTGGCAGAGTTGAACAAACTCGTCAAAGCCGAGTACAACGGCGAGATACCCGCCAAACTCACGATCCTCATCCGCAAGACGGCGCAGGACATGTGCATCATGGACAAGATTTTCGACGATGTGTCCACGACCGAAAGCCTTGTGACCTTTGAGGTAGGCAGTATGGGTCAGCAGAAACCGATGGTGAACGGCCTCGTCACCTACTATGACAAAGCCAGTGCCCGTGTGACGGACGACCTGTACAACCTCGGACTGACTGCCCGCAAGCAGGCTGTCAAGGTGGAAGACCCCGGCAAGGTGGACGATGAAGACCCAATGAAGAAGTTTTATCAAGACGCAAGAAAATGACCCAACAAGACAAACAAATAGCACTCGACATCCTCCGCAGACGGACGGAGGAGCAGCGCGGACAGTTGGCAAGCGTGGACAGCCGACTCGTGGAGTACTACGACGGCCTCATCACCGAGCCGAACTACCACAACGGCTACGAACTGCTGTGCGCCGTCAAGCTGCTCCGACTGATGCGCACCTTCGAGGTGGACGCTGACGAGGTGCAACGCACGCTCCATGTCTTCGAGGGTGACTGGCAGCTCGACCGCAACGGCATCTGGCAGCACCTCGGCGGCGGTGTGAAACAGCCGGGCAGACAGGGCGCGGAGGTGTACCGCTTCGAGCCGTTCCAAGTGTTCGTGTTCACCGCCGTCTATGGCATCAAAGGTTGGATCGACACCGAACTGACGACCGACGACCGCTACCCGACCGCCACCGAGCGCGTCACCGCCGACAACCGCATCGAAGACTTGCGCCGCCTCTGCGTCCGCTTCATCTGCTTCATGCCCCGTAAGACCAACAAGACCGGCCTTGCTGCCCTTATCGGCGCACGGGACTTCATGCTCGGTGATGACGACGCGATGATTGTGTGCTGCGCCAACAGTCAAGACCAAAGCAAGATACTCTTCAAGCGTCTCCAACTGCTGCTCGGCTCGTTTGACCCGCAGGGCAAGCGCATCCGTTTCACCGCGACCGAGACGAACTGGAAACCCGGACAGATGCGGTCGGCTTCGGCTTATGCGATGTCGGCTGGTGGGAAAACGAAAGACGGATTGTTCGCGTCCCTCTGTCTCGCCGACGAGTACGGTTCGGCGGCATACACCAACGGCAACAGCGACATGGGCAACCTCGTCAAAGTCATCGAGTCGTCGATGGGTCCGCGCCGTGAGGGGCTGACCTTCATCACCACCACCGCCGGCAACATCCAGACGGGTCCGTTCGTCGAACTGCTCGAAGCCACACGCAACGGCTTGCTCAACGAGCTCAAGTACGACAGCGAGGACACACCTGCCGTGGCGAACGACCGATGGATGTGCCTGCTGCTCCAGCCGGACGACTGGGAGACCGAGGACGAGACGCTCTTCACCGACCGCGACATACGCCGCAAGGTGAACCCCATGCTCGGCAAGATCGTGCAACACTCGTTCTATGAGCAGGCGATTGCCGACAGCCGCCTCGACCCCATCACCAAGCAGGAGACCATCACCAAGCTGTTCAACGTCTATCGCTCGATGCGCGTCACCAAATGGCTGACCCCGGAGCAGATACGTCCGCGGCAGATCGACCGCCGCATCACCGACTGCCAAGGCGACAACTGGTACATCTTCGTCGGGCTCGACTTCGGCGGCAACGATGACCTGTTCGCCATCAGCTACCTCGGCGTGAACAAACCCACCAAAGAAATGTTCGCCGACTGCGAGGTGTGGATTGTCGAGAGTGCGATGCAAGCCAGCCCCAACCGCCAACTGTACGAGCTGTGGATTGAGCAGGGGTGGCTCAAGGTCTGTCCTGGCGAGGTCTTCAACCCAGACTATGCCATTAACGACCTCATGGTCAAGGCGAAGTTGGGCTTGGACCTCTACATGTTCGGCTACGACCCCGCGCAGTCCATCCAGCCTATCAACACCATCAAGGCGTGGCTCTACTCGTATGGTATAAGCATCGATGTCATCAAACGCATGGTCGTGCCGGTGTCGCAGTCGTTTGTGAACATGAACGGCCTGATTCAGAAGCTCGAATGGGATTTGCTCGGCAAGGAATACAACGTCGAGAACAATTCGTGGAGCTTTACGAACAACAACCCTGCGCTGTACCTAAGCATGAGTCCGTTGTGGCCGTGGTGCTTCGGCAACGCCAAGGTGGAAATCAGTGCGTCGGAGTTGCGTGCCATCCGCAAGAGCAACGAGCACTCGAAGATCGACCCGCTCCACGCCCTGCTCGATGCCTGCTATGTGTACGACCTGAGCGAAGGACAAGTGAATGTGTAAAAAATAAATATAAAAGGAATATGAAACCGCACAAACTAATGATCGGCGACTGGGTAGAAGCCGAAGTACAAGTAGATGACACTGGCACAGAGCCGCTATTTGAAAAACTACGCAAAAGAGTGACCGACATATATACAATCGGGCACAGAGTAGAGATTTCGTTGGAAGACAATGTGCAATTCGGTGCGACATTGAGAGAAATCCGTCTCACGCCGGAGATTCTTGAGGCAAACAACTTCAAAGAGGATTTTGAACACAATGGCATTTATTGGCGACCCGACTGCCGCAAGTTCTGCTTCGTGAAGGAGATTGACGATTGGTACTTTGCCATTCGTTACGCAGGAGGTTATATTTGTATCGCTGAGTGCAATTATGTCTATAAGTTCCGCCACATATTGCGTGATTTGCTTGAGTTAGAAACCGAAGTATATTTAGACTAATTATGGAACCCCAAGAAAACCCCAAAGACCAACCCCTCACACGGGAGGATATTCAGCGGCTGGAAAGCATGTTCCACCAGACCGCCCAAGAGATGTACGTCATCCTGCACGAGATCGAGCAGGGACTATGGGTCATGGCGCACGCCACCAAAGAGTACAAGGCCTATCAGAAAGCGCACGGCAAAGCAGCCGCCGAAGCCATGCTGAGCCAAACCGTGCACGACCAACTCTTCAACCATGACGAGATGTACAATGTCGGCATCATCCTGCGCAAGATCGGCGAACTGAAGCCGTGGCTTGACCGCCTGTTCAATGTCGGCATCGAGGTGCATAAGTCGGTCCCGGACGCAGGCAAGAAAGAGTGGGAAATGGCAGAAGCACTCTTGCACGACGGCAAACTGCTTGCCTACCGCCATGCCTTAATGTGTTGTATTAACCCCGCCGACGACATCAAACTCGATTCGACGCTCAAGGCCCTCGCGAAAGACCGCACCATTTCCGACAGAATCCTCGACCGACTAAAAGCAAATAGTGAGATAGTATGAAAGCAAAGCAATTAAACTTCACAACGCCACAACAGGCGAAGAAATTATTGGCAATCGGTCTGCCTGCTAATAGTGCCGACTGCTATTGGGAACCAGTACCCGGTTTTAGGGAGTACAATGTACCGAAGATTCGGAACAAGCACACCTACCGATACAAAGACTTTTTCAAGGCGACCAATGACTACTATGTTCCGTGTTGGTCGGTTGCTCGTCTGATTGAGATTGAAATGATATGCGACACAACCGAGCACAAGACTGCTTTAGACCGTGCCTTGTCGGTGGACTGCTACGACATTATTCCGAACTTCAACCTCATCGACTGGTGCGTGAACGAGATCATAGGTCGTGCCAAAGAAGATAAGTATGACTTTTCAAAACTAACCAACTAACCCCCCCCACAATCATGCAACCAACAGTATTGGACAAAGAACTCGCACGGATCGACCGCGAGTTGGAGAAAATCTACCGCAAACGCGACCAAATCCGCGAACAAAGAGCGCAACTCTGCGACGAGTACATTAAGCAGCATGCACTCGTCCCGGCGCAATCGTTCGCCAAAGCCGTCTGGAAACGCAACGGCAAGACCTATCGCGGTGTCGTCTTCGTGACCGTCAATCACATCTACCAAAAGGACGACAAATCGTTCGAGGTGCTGCCGAACCTGCTCAAGTGCGAGCCGATCCCCGCCGACAAAGACGACGGCAACGGGCCGCACTACTACACCGAGTATTGGGAGAAGAAGCGCAAGTTCATCGTGTATGACGAACTGCTGAGCATTGAGCCTTACGACGCGCCGCGGCAAGTCTGCGGCAAGTGTATCTGGCTGCACGGCCGCAAGGAGGGCAACCAACTGCTGAGCGGGTGCGGCATCAACCTCGGCTATAAATGCAACGGCGGCAAGGGCTTCGCTTGTGACCGTTTCAGCTGGTGGAACATGGAGCAGCGTGTCGGCATGACCCACTACGAGTACATGCTGAAGCAGGCCACCGAAAGCGACAAAGAAACAATGGATATTCAATAATTATGAAAATCGGACTCATTGACATCGACCACCACAACTTCCCGAACCTCGCCCTGATGAAAATATCCGCCTACCACAAGGCGCAGGGCGATTCGGTGGAGTGGTACGACATGTTCGGCGGACATTTCGACCGCGTCTATGTCGCCAAGGTCTTCTCCTTCTCACCCGACTACCGCTACCCCATCGACGCGGACGAGGTCATCTACGGCGGCACCGGCTACCAAATACGACTCATCGACGGCAAAGAGACATGGACCGAGCCGAACAAGACCCGTTTCATGCACCGACTGCCCGACGAGGTGGAGCACATGTACCCCGACTATGCCCTCTACCACATCACCGACACCGCCTACGGCTTCCTCACTCGCGGCTGTCCCCGTGGCTGTTCGTTCTGCCATGTCGCCGCCAAGGAAGGCAAGTGCTCGCACAAGGTCGCCGACCTCAACGAGTTCTGGCACGGGCAAAAGAACATCTGCCTTTGCGACCCGAACATCCTCGCCTGCAAGGATTGGAAGCCGCTCCTTCAGCAACTAATCGACAGCCGCGCGGTCATTGACATCAACCAAGGACTCGACATCCGCATGATGACTGAGGAGAAAGCCGAGATGCTGAACAAGTGCCAACTGCGCCAACTGCATTTCGCTTGGGACAGGTACGAGGACGGACCCATCATCCTGCCGAAGTTCCGGCTGTTCCGTGAGGTATGGGAGCGACACCGCAAGTGGAACGAGCACGGGGTCATCGTCTATACGATCGTGAACTTCAACACGACCCCCGAGCAGGATTTGGAGCGAATCTACAAGCTGCGCGAGATGGGCTACTGGGCGTATGTCATGGTGTACGACAAAGAACATTGCGAAGACGAGTTCTACAAGTATTTGCAACGCTGGTGCAATAACAAGATAGCGTTCAATGCTTGCAAGCGTTTCGAGGACTTTGACCCGAAACTCGCGTGACCTTCGACGAGTATTTGAAATATAAGAACACAAAATAATATGCAACAGTTACACGTTTTCACAGCATTCAGCGGGTACGACAGCCAGTGTATGGCTCTCGACCGACTGCACCGCCACAACCCCGACTTCAACTACGAACTCGTCGGATGGGCGGAGATTGACAAGCACGCCATTGCCGCGCACAACGCCGTCTATCCCCAATGGGCGGACCGCAACTACGGCGACATCTCCAAGATTGACTGGTCGCAAGTGCCCGACTTCGACCTCTTCACCTACTCGTCGCCCTGTCAGGACTTCTCGCAAGCCGGTAAGCAGGCAGGCGGCACGGAGGGCAGCGGCACGCGCTCGTCGCTCTTGTGGGAGTGTCGCCGTGCCATCCTTGCCAAGAAGCCCAAGTACCTCCTTATGGAAAATGTGGCGGCGTTGGTCAGTCAGAAGTTCATCCGGCTCTTCAATGCGTGGCAGCTTGAATTGGAGCGTTACGGCTACCGCAACTTCGCCAAGGTGCTCAATGCCAAGGATTACGGCGTGCCGCAGAACCGCGAGCGTATCTTCATGGTCAGCGTCCTCGATGAGCAGGCGCGGTACGAGTTCCCCGACCCGATGCCGTTGCAAATCTGCATGAGGGACTTGTTGGAAAAGCGCAAGGTCGAAGAATACTACTATCTGAGCGAAAAGGTCGTGCGGTCTTACATCAAGCACATGCAACGGCACAAGGAAGCAGGCGACGGGTTCGCGTTCCGGCCGACTTTCGGCGAAGGCGTAGCGGTCAGCATAACCACCCACAACGGGCAAAGGAACACCGACAACTTCATATTGGAACCTATCAACACCGACGAGGACGGTTGCGCCCGGACTATCAACTGCCACTATCCCGACATGAACCTTGACAGCATCGTGAACAAAGGCAGCGAAGGTTTCGGATATGTGCGGACTGCAATCGTGGAGATTGAGGGCAACGAGTTCCGAATCCGCAAACTAACGGAGCGTGAGTGTTTCCGGCTGATGGATGTGCCCGAAGAGTACATCGACCGCATACAAGCAGCAGGAATAAGCAGAAGCCAACAGTATAAAATGGCTGGCAATTCGATCGTCGTTGCCTGTATGTACCATCTGTTCCGCAAACTTTGGATCGATACACAAATCAAAACCCTCACCCTTTTTTAACGCGAAAAAACACGGCAAAAATGGAAATTGACAAGATTTATGACAAGATTTATGACAAGATTTAAAATGGAAATTGACAAGATTTAACATGGAAATTGACAAGATTTATAACATGGACTGCCTTCTCGGCATGACACACATTCCCGATGGCAGCATCGACGCCATCATCTGAATAACTAACCGCCGAAAGGCATAAAAACAATAGAAACATGGAGCAAAGAAAACGATTTGCACTCTCGTCCAGAGTGAAAGTAACAAAGGAGATTCACCGAGTAATCACCGAACACCTCCACCAAGACGTACCGAAGTATGACATCGACATCGACTTCCTGCCGCGCATCAACCTCGTGTACTATGGTCGTCCGGGAAACTGCTATTGGGGGCTAACCCTCTCGTGGCTCATCTGGGACATCAAAGCCCATTGGGAGAGCAACGGACTGCCACCCAAAATCAAACGCAAGAAGCCAGTCGTCCGGCGGTAGAATCAGCCCCAATTTGGGGCTTTTTTGATGCCTAAAAATGCCAAAAATGTTAAAAATACAAAAAAAGTGCAAAAAAAGTGCAAAAATATTTGCGTATATCAAAAAAAAGTATTATCTTTGCATCGAAATTAAAAAACAAGACGGGGCGGCAACCCGAAACAGCGGCAAAAGACTATGAAGACAGAGAACAACAAAGCGGTCAAGAGGTTCAACAAATTCGTGGCGGACTACCAAGCATGGACAGCCGAGACAGAGGACGGCATCCTGTACGAAGACGAGACCACCCGATACACCCTCACCGACATCTGCATCAAGAAGACCATGGTCACCTTCAAGACCAACTATCAGGGCTTCAACTCCAACACCTACACAGAGAAGGTCACCGAAGACTGGGACCTCGACGAATGGACAGACAAACTCCGCAAAGACCTCCGACGCGCCAAGCGGTACTGGGAGATGGACGGAGCAACCCTCGACAAGATAGCAGAGACCGGAGACCAAGAGGACGAGGAATAAGCCGGACCCAAATGACAGTCATTCACCTATAAAAACTGGCGGCAACAGTAAAGCGGCAACGAAAAAATGAAAAACGAATTTGGCTACACGATCAAGTATGTAAATGGAGACCTACTCCGACATGAGTATGTAGTAGATGGTTGCAATCACGAAGGAGAACCCGAACGCGGACTCTGGACTATCGAGAACACCTACTATGACACCAACAAGAAGGATGCACTAAAGCACATGCGGCAGATGTGCAAGAGTTACGATAAGGTAACAATATACGACCAGTGGGTCGATGAAGAAGACGGTTGCTGGGTATCTCAAAAGATTACCGACTATGTGAACGGCAAACCATTCAACTCAATAACAATGTAAGCCTATGGAAACAACCAAACAAGACAACACCGCCGCACAGCAGATCGGCATGAGGCTCAAACTGCTGCGCACAGAGCAACGACTGTCAAGCGTTGAGGTCTGCGAGCGAGCCGGAATCAAGAGACCAACACTATCAGCCATTGAAGGCGGGTACTACAACACAGGCATCCGGCAGATCACCGACGTAGCGAAAGCACTCGGAGCACATATCGAGGTCGTCAAAGACTAACAGACGACAACCAAGGCAAAGGCACTGACCAGACGGTCGGTGCTTTTTTTGTGCCCAAAAGTAATCCGAAAACAAGGAATTGTAGGTATTGTGGAGGGTGATACTCATAAAGCCCCTGCCGCTTATAGAGTATAAGCCCCTGCCGCTTATAGAGTATAAGCACCCTCCGCTTATAGAGTATTAACCCCTTAAACATTTTGAATCATGGTAGAATACATGCTCAAAATCAACAACGGAAACGAGGCCTTCGGTACCTCCGGCAAGACCATCACCGCTTCCGAGGTCGTGAAAACCTGCGATGCTGCCGAACTCGCCCGCGAGATTGCGCACTACGCAGAAGTAGTGAACGAACGCACGTGCAAATTCGTGCTTGACAACTTCCTCGCTGCCTGCGTGCAGAAGATGGCGGAAGGCAAGGCGATTGTGCTGACCTACGATGGCAAGGCTGCGCTGCGCATCTACCCGGATGTTCACCTCAAAGCCGAGTCCATCAATCTTGCCAAGGCGCAGGAACTTGACCCGACCGTGACGGAGATCAGTCTGGAGAACGTGACCGACATCGTGCGCAAAGCCGGCGGTGTGGTAGTACGCGCCAAGGCGGAAGTCGAGCAACCGCTGACCGATGCGCTGCGTGCGCTGAGTCCGAGCCTGTCGCTGACCGAGAAGAAGGAGATTCCTCGCGTTCAGCGTGTGAACGGCCAAGGCGGCAACAACGGCGGCAACAACGGCGGCGGCAACCAAGGCAACAACACCGAAATCGGCTAAGTCCGACCAAGCGTAGGGCGGCTGATAACTGCCCTGCGTTACTACAAAAAGACGTTCTTTGACATTCTGAGACAGACGGATTTGCATACTAAAGTTACGAAAAGTATGCAAAATTTTAAGAAAATGCAAAAAAAGTGCCTAAAAATTTGCATAATCCAAATAAATGTAGTACTTTTGCACCGTCAAAACTAAATAGCAAGGCGGACGACCGCCACGAGAGAGTGGCTTTTATTATGTCCGATGCCGCAAAAGTATAGGTATCAGTACCCCGTGGAGTAGTTGTAATGGCTCTCCAAACCTTGCTAAATTGGTTTTGACAACGGGTAGTACTGATACTTTTGTTTTAACAGTCAAAAAAATTTAGTTATGAAAGAAGTATTCGTAGAGGGTTTCCAGAACCCGGAGAAGGAAGTCATGGAGAAAGTGCAAAACTATTTCCGCAGTCACGGCTTCACAAAAGAGTGTCCTACCGATTCTTTGGAGGACGGTGCAAAATTCACATTAGACATTCAAGGCACGATTGACGACTTTGAGGTGTCCGTCAGTTACAACGACTACAAGCCGACCAAGTTGGTCATTCGTGAGATTATGGCTCTTGACCCGCGTATCAGCAATGTTCGTGCGGAGCGTTTCCTTTCGGGCGAACACTACAACGAGCAGTTGCATAACTTGGAGTTTGAGCCTATCTTCGTCATGGTGGACGGCAAACTGATGCAAACAACCCTTTATGATTGGATCATCTATGGCACCCGCAACATCGACTACACCCGCCGTTGAGGTGTGGAAAGACATCGAAGGCTTTGAGGGTCGGTACGAGGTAAGCAGTTTGTCCCGTGTCCGTTCCGTAGTTCGGAAGGTGCGTTTTACTCATCTTGGTAAGGACTACACTCACACAATGGGCGGCAATATAATCTCGCAGTCCATCGGCTCTACTGGCTACTATCGGGTGCGGCTGTTCCTCAACCATACCGAAAGCAAGACCCTATTTGTTCACCGCCTTGTAGCCGAAGCCTTCATCCCAAACCCCGACAATCTTCCCGAAGTCAATCACAAGGACGAGTGCAAGACTAACAACCTGCCGAGCAACCTTGAATGGTGCGATAAGAAGTACAACATCAACTATGGCACGGGCAAATACAAAAGTGCGGATTCAAGGTCGAGAAAGGTCGAGCAACTGACTATTGACGGTCAGCATGTAGCCTTCTATCCTTCCATCCGTGCCGCTGCAAGAGCCATAAACGTGAACTTTGCCCATGTGCAAAAAGCGGTACATGAGCACCACCGCGTTTCTCATGGCTACCGCTGGAGATTGGTAAACTAAAACACAAGCAATATGGACAAGAGTTGTAACGACATAAATGCACAAGTCGAAAGGTGCATTGCAATGGCGAACGAGTTAGGCGGCAAGTGGACTGCAAACGCTCACCACCGAGCAGATGTGCAATACTTTGCGCAGATTGGTCGGAGAGTGAAGACACAACGCGGCATCCCGATGTTCTCGCCGGACAAAGACCGAAAATACCCTCTTATTATAGTGCAAGCGGCTGAGCCGGAACCCGAACCCGAACCCGTGGCGGTGGTAGCCGAAGAGCCAAAGCCTACAAGGAAGGTAGAGCCTACACCTACGGAGAAAGCGGAACACATGATGTCATTCACGGCTTGGATGGATGCAAGTGAAGAGAACCGAAAGAAGATTCAAGACGCGAACCGACACGCTTTCATCCGTAAGATGTATGCCGAACTGCTGACCGATTACACGGTTTGTCAGTTGGAGGGATGGGATATGTTCGAGTTTCCGAGGATGTTACGCGATGCTTTGACGGTCTGCTTCCCGAAACAGCCAAAGCAACTGACACTGCAATTTGCAAATTAGCGGCATTTTCCAAAATATCAAGGTACCAACCGAGCCGTCTGTCTGAGAAGATAGGCGGCTTTTTTTGTGCCAACCCATAAACAACAACATATATGACAAACGAATCAATCACATTGCGGCAATTTCGCCAATATTTCGACCTTCGGGAGGTCGTGTCAAAACAAGTTTACGAACGATACGGGCAGGCTTGTTGGTCATTCTTCGACATGCGACTGCTGGCGGTGGTGGTGTGGCTCAGGCAGAACCTCGGCATCCCGTTGTACTGCAACGATTGGGACATGGGAGGCAAGTTCGATGAGCGCGGCTTCCGGGCGAACCTCGACCCGTTGGTGGCGAGCAAGACCAAGGCCGGCAAACTCTACTGCTCCGCCCATTGTCGCGGTCAAGCTATCGACCTCTCGTCCGGCAAGATGACCGCAGAGGAGATGCGCCGCTGGATTCGTCAGCATCGCGAGGACCTGCCGTACCCCGTCCGGATGGAGAAGGACGTGAACTGGCTCCACCTCGACGTCGCCAACACCACCACCGACATCTTGGTCGAGTTTAAGGCATAACCCTGACCGCTTGGGTGATAGCGGGGAGTTTACTTTTTTGCTAAGTGGCCGCTGCCCTCACGGGTGGCGGTTTTTTCGTGCTTTTTGCCCAATAGTAAACCAATTTGCGGCATTTGTGCGTATTATAGAAAAAGGAATACGCATATGAAATTTTTAACGATTGACAAAATCAAGCAACAGCTTCGGCTCGACTGCACTTGCGAGGCAGAGCTGCTGACCGGCTACGGCGAGGCGGCTGAAGAGGTGGTGCTCGACATCATGGGCTGCACCTACGACGAGGCCGTGACCAAGTACGGCAAGTTCCCGCAACGGGCGATTAACGCCGCTCTGATGCTGGTCGATACGTGGTACCAGTTCCGCACCCCCGTCGCTGACCGCACCATGTCCGTTGTGCCCTACACGTTTGACCTCCTGATGAAACCCCTTGCGAAACTATGAGAAAGTGTGAATGTCCATATACCCTGAAGGTGCCGGAAGGTAACGCTTTTCAGGTGGTTTTCCCGGTCAAGACGGCCGAGTGGAAAGACGGCGAGCAGATCGTCGAAGTGGCAGATGTCCGTGCGCTGACCGACATCGCAGTCAAGGTGGACGGCGAGGAGTGGACGGCTTGGGACGTGGAAGAGCGCGGCCCGATCCTGACCTTTGCCGCCGACAGCCTGCAACGGGGCGTGCATAACGTCGAGATAACCGCCAACTACTTCGGTGTGGCGATTCGTGCGGCGTACTTCGAGTGCATCACCATCGTGCAATGGTCCTACGAGTCGAACGTCGGAGCGCATATCATCGACAGTCCGATGGTCGCCGAAGCCGCGTATATCTATGTTGGCATCACGGACGATGACGAGTTGGAGGCCCTCAAGCAGCAGTACCGTGAGGCGACGGCGGCTTGTGAGACGGCTCGGCTGGAGTACGAAGCCGCCAAGGAGGAGTTCGACGAGAAAGCGGAGCAACTGGATGACGTGGCACAGCAGACGACGCTGGTCGAGGGTATCGCTTCCGTGCTGCAAGAGTTTGCACCGTTGGCGACGACCGAGCAACTGACGACCGTGGCGCAGGACATCCTGACTGCCATCAGTCACATCGACATCGACACGACCACCCTCGCCAAGGAGCAGACGCTGACGAACGGAATTCAGTCGATCCTCACCGCGCTCAATCCGAAAGCGACCACCGCCGACGTGACCGCTGCCAAGCAAGCTATCCTCGATGCGCTGAGCCATATCAGCCCGACAGACCCCAACTCGCTGGCACTGGCACAGTTCTTCGGGGTCACCCTGTTGCAAGGCTATGAGTTCATGACCGACACCGAGGTGTGCGACGAGCTCGAAGACATCATGCGCATCATCGACCCCAACCTCACCGCGGCACAAGCGGCGGCGATAACTGCACAAACGTTAAACCCATCAGAAAGCTAACAATATGAACGAAATTCAAAAAATCTTCAGCAACTACCTCTTCCGCGTCATGGCGACTTGGTTCGGTTTCTATATCCAAGACAAAATCCTCGAACCGCTACGGCAGGCACAGCAGATTGCGGACACATTCACCATCCGCAATGTCGGCACGCAGGACAACGTGGAGGGCATCGTCAATGCGTTTGCACGGCAGCCGGGAACGGGTGAGACCGAGCATGAGCGGCTTGTGACGCAACAATGGCCGGGTGACGAGGCGGCCACGCAGCACACGGTGTATGACAGCATCATGTATATCGGAGGCGAGGAGGTGACGGTATGATCTGTCTGGGTGCGAAATATCTCACGGCGGCAGGCTTCGGCAGATACCGCATCACCGCTGCATCGCTCGGCAGTCTCGACCTGCTCGGCACGTTAGGTTGGCTGATGCCTGCGACCAAGCAAGCCATTATGGATGCGTTTGGTGTGGATGGTCCGGCGGTGATTGCGGCAACGAATGAATACCTGAACGGCATCGCTGCGAGCGATAAGGCCAAGGCTACCGCGCTGGCTGCAAATTTCAATGTATGGATTCCGCTCTATGTTCCCGAAGATAAGGACATCATGTACTCGTTTGTGCCGACACTCGGAAAGTTGAGGTACTTACAAGGTATAAGCGGTGCTTGGATAAATACTGGATATGTTGTAAAGGACACCGATACTTTGCATATCATATCCGACAAGGGTGGATGGATAGCAGGTTGTCGTAATGGCGGTTATTCCAACTCCATTCACTTGAACTATTTATCGGGAGCAAACCACCGTGTAGTATTTGGCTCGCATACAGATTCTGCATCTCCGTATAATTCCGCATCAGTAAATGCGACATGGCTCGATACCTATATGGCAAAGAACTCGCTTATCATGAATGGCGAGGTTGGGCAGATAGCGGCTTATGTAGGACTTCCAAATATTGCATTTCCGCTATTCGCACTGAAGACTGATAATTCGGTCACTCTGACTTCGACGGGTAAGATAGCGCAGGCTGATATAGATGGAGCATTCTACCTTGTACCATTTATAAGGAACAATGTGAAAGGAATGCTTGACCTATTAACAGGAACATTTAAGGATAGCGAGACGAGTACCAAGTTCCAATCTATCGCAATGGTAGATTCCCCTTGGACCCCACCAACCCCCTAACCGTTCTACCTATAACACCCGAGGCGTTCTAACTAACACAACCACCCGACAGGTGCGGCTTAAAACAAATCCCTCCGCACAGGGTGAATCAAATGGAACCCCCACACAGACCAGCCCCGAACCAAGGCAACGAAGCCTTCAACGCAGGTCAGTCCATCACCGCAGAGGAAGCACCGCGCGGTTATTAGCAAACAATTTATAAATTATTAGCAAATAACTTCAAAATTATTAGCAAATGAGCAAATTGCAATTAAACATCAAAAAGACGCTGCTCAAGCGTAAAGTCAATGGCGTAGTGACCGAGGGTTACTATGGCCGAGTAATCACCAACGGCACCAAGTCGTTCGAGCAACTGGCCGAGGACTCGTGCGTGAACACCACCGTCCACAAAGCCGAGATGAAGGTGGCTGCCGAACTGTTCCTTGACGGTGCAAGCAAGGCTCTCAAAGAGGGCTACATCGTCGATCTCGGACCGCTCGGCAAACTCGTTCCGGCTGTCAGCGGCCCGTGGAAAATCGACCCCGACGACCTCGAACTGAGTGCGATGGAAGGCAAGGTCAATTACCGTCCGTCGGCCGACATCAAGACCGTCATCGAAGGTGCGGAGAAAGGTTGGACGACCAAGAAAGCGACCGCCGAGAACAGTGACGAGGAGGACGAGACGAACACGCCTCCGGCTAATCCCGACGAGAATGTGCTGGGATGACCGCTGAAACCCGGGCTATGGCAGTTGGCTCTGCCGTAGCTCCCAAAACTAAATTTATAGAGTTATGGAAGAGAATATCCGTGAAAAAATGAAGAGAGTTGTCGATAAAGACGACCAAGTAGTTGTTTTAAGCACCTATAAAAAGGGGTTCTATATAAACTGGGACACCAAGGATATAGAGCATCTTAAAAGTATGTTGATGAAAGGGTTGGCATATATTAAATTGCATGAAAATGGCAAACATTGAAACACAGAAAAATATCGAGACCTGCCGTGGCGAGGACGTATTAGCGGAGGTGTCTGCGCTGCCGCAAGACCCGCACTTCGGTTCGCTGGTCAATGAGGCCCTTGACCCGTTGAAACAGCAAGCCCTGCACCAAGCCGGATATGACGGCTATTCCGAGGTCATTGAGCAGCACAAACCGTACACCTTCGCGTCGGCCATCATCCAAATGAAGTCGAACCTGCTGCTGCTGCTCCGTACGCTGTGGCAGTTCCACTTCGGCAGTGGCACTCTCCGCTCCCTGTCCGACGATGCCTCGCTCCGCTCGCTTGCCGACATGTGGTCCCACTACATCACCCGCTTGTCTGGCAACGAGACCTACGGCATCCCCTCGCGCCTTTCGTCCCTCACCGACCTCCCCTCCGCTCCACTTCTCGTCGCCGACCGCAAGATTTCCGGCGTCCCCGAAGCCGTGGATGGAATGACGATGGCAAGAGTGCTCTGCGATAAGAACTTGGAAGTTACCGAACTGACCGACGACAACTACGGCTATGAGTTCACAAATGCCAAGATAGCAGCCTGCCTTGCCGCTAATCCCAAGGTCAAGAAGTTCACTTGCAATGGAACAGGCGAATTGGCAGACGGAGCGTTCAATGGCAACAATGTCATCGAGTCGATCCACATGCCGAACGCTACGAGGTTGCATCGTTATAGCAACAAATTGGCGGCTATTATGAACTGTGGCAACTTGAAGGAGATATTGCTTGAAGGTTGCACAAACGCAGTCGGCGATGATAGCGACTATCCTTGCATCTATAACTGCGCCAAGTTGCAGAAGGTGGTCTTTGGAAAGGTTACGGGCTTTATTAGCGTATTTCGTGGAACTATGCCGGACATCATCCATGTGGAGTTTGCGCAAGGTGTCGATGTAAGCCTTAACTTCCAAGCGAACTATGGAGCAACTTGGAACCCGACGAACGCATTGGATGCAAGCCTTGATACCTTGGTCACGGATGAGGATTGCCACAACAACTTAGAGCAATTCTTAAAGAACTTCCGCACCTACATCGCCTTGCGCCTTGCCACCTTCGACTCCAACGGACCAACCCTCACCCTTTCACAAGCCGTCTATGATGCCATTAAAGACGAAAGCCATCTGT
>Ga0310690_10005460_pt1 | contig 17215 bp, 14 predicted proteins | sample AusTroGonzalo_MG_2_FD_207661 | JGI IMG/M metagenome (GOLD analysis project Ga0310690, IMG submission 207661) | Bovine rumen microbial communities from tropical cattle in Woodstock, Queensland, Australia - Gonzalo_04 (v2) (version 2) | ecosystem: Host-associated > Mammals > Digestive system >...
CGGTGAACCCTCGGTGAAATCCCGGTTCCCCCTCGGTAAAGTCGGACAAACATTTTATTTCTTTATCAGTACGATGCATTGCAGGCAGAGGTCGAAGAGTACCATACGTGCATTGGCGTTCTGCATGATCTGCGCCTCGGCTGTAGCAAACTGGTTCATCAGTTCTTCGACGTTGCGTTCGTTGATGAACGGTGCGAACTTGACTGCGAACTGCTTTTCGTCGCCTGTCTGGTAGTTGAGCGATGGTTCGCCGTAGTTGTATATGAAGTTCTCGCGGATGAGCCGTTGTGCGAACTGCAGGAATGCGCACTGCTGGGTGCGTGTCGTGTCTTTGGCCATCTGCTGCGACCATTGGTTGAGCTGCTGTAGCGCGTCGTAGTTCTTGCGCACTCCCACCAGCCAAGCGTTGCGCATCAGTTCCTGAAACTGCGTGAACATCAGTTTGTCCCTGTCTTCGGCGTCGAGTATGCGCACGGCTTCGCGGTAACTGCCGCCGGCGAGACGCGCCGCATCCGCTTGCTGCTGTTCGTTAGCCATTGGACAGCGGTTGCGTAGGGCTGCCACTATTTCCTGTTCCGTCAGACGGGGGACGGGCAGCGGACGCAGGCGGGAGATGATTGTCGGGAGCAGTTGCTCCGGATGCTCGCTCACAAAGAGGAAAAGGGTCATTTCGGGCGGTTCCTCCAGCAGCTTGAGCAGCTTGTTGGCGCAGGCGATGTGCATCTTTTCAGGCTGCCAGACTATCATAACCTTGTATCCGTCGCCGAAAGCCTTGAGCGAGAGCTTGCGTTGTACCTCATTGCTCTCTTTCTCGTAGATGAGGCTTTGTTTCTTCTCCTCACCCATCTGCTGTGTCCAGTCATCGGCATCGCAATAAGGGTTGGCGAGTACCATCTGGCGGAACTCGTCCAGATAGTCGTCGCACACCTCCGCCCCTTTCTCCACTTTGACTATCGGGAACACGAAGTGCAGGTCAGGATGCTGTAGCTTGCTGTATTGCAGGCAGGTCGGACACTCGCCGCAGGCATCGGTATCCGTACGGTGCTTGCATGCCACGTACTGGGCGTACGCCAATGCCAGCGGCAGTTTGCCTGTACCTGCCGGTCCGGACAACAACTGCGCATGAGGAATACGTCCCTCCTTCACGCAACGGCACATCTCGCGTTTGACGGCCTCTTGCCCTATTATGTCTTTGAATAGCATTGTTTTTCCGAGTGTTGACGAATACGTGTGCAAAATTACAAAAAAAATACCACATTTGCAAATTTTTCTGCTTAAATATTTGGAAGTTTACAAAAATAGTTGTATCTTTGTCCGCTTTTTCGTGTAAAAAGCATGACCATTCAAGTGATTTCCCATGCAACAGGAGGTCACGTAGTATTAACCCCGGGCAGGCGTTTCGAGCAAACGTAGCCCACAAACCAACAAACAAATGGCAACAAAAATTCGTTTGGCACGTCATGGTCACAAGGACTATGCATACTACCACATCGTAGTAGCCGACAGCCGTTCACCGCGTGACGGCAAGATTATCGAGCGCATCGGCTCGTACAACCCTAACACCAATCCCGGCACCGTAGATCTGAACTTCGAGCGCGCGCTGTACTGGGTAAACGTAGGTGCACAACCGACGGATACCGTACGCAACCTGCTCTCAGGCGAGGGTGTACTGCTGATGAAGCACCTGCAGGGTGGTGTGAAGAAAGGCGCATTCAGCGAGGCTGAGGCTCAGAAGCGTTTCGACGCTTGGAAAGCACAGAAGGACGCCAAGTTCGGCAAGATCAGCCGTGACGAGGCCGCCCAGAAAGCCGCTACCGCCAAGGAGCGTCTGGCACAGGAGGTTGAGGCCAACAAGGCCAAGGCCGCTGCTGTAGCCAAGAAACGCGCAGAGGCCGCTGAAGCACTCGCCGCTGCTGCCGTTGAGGCCGCAAAAGAAGCTGAAGCCGCTGAGGCTGAAGTTAAGGGCGAAGAGGCTGCTGCTGAATAATCAACTGCACGTTGCAACAAAGCCCGAGACCTGGTCTTGGGCTTTTTTTATTTGAAGATTGATTATCTCGGCTAAAGCCGTGCAAGATATCAGGATTTCAAAATTTCAAAATTTCTTATCTCGGCTAAAGCCTCGAACGATCTGCTTCGCCGTATGCTTATCTCGGCTAAAGCCTCGAACGATCTGCTTCGCCGTGCAAAATTTCAAAATTTGACGAAACAACTGAACATATCATTTGTGCTGTACCACACGCCGGAAAGCGAGTGGCAACCGCTGGTGCAGGAACTGCTGAAATCAGAAAGTGTGTACCGCATCTATCTGGTGGACAACTCGGAGAAGCCGTCAGTTGTCAGTGAGCAGCTGTCAGAATTATACGGCCGGCAAAAAGCAAACAAGATTGAATATGTTCACACAGGCAAGAACCTCGGCTACGGTGCAGCGCACAATATAGCGATACGCGAGTCGGTCTATGACGAGGTGCCTTTTCACCTCGTGATGAACACCGATGTGCAAGTGACTGCCGAAGCGATGGACAACCTGCTGGCCGTCATGCAGCAGAACGAACTCATCGGACAACTGATACCGCGTGTCGTCGATAGCAACGGAGAATTGCAGTACGTATGCCGCCTGCTACCCACACCGCTTGACTTGCTGCGGCGAATAGCGCTGGGCAAGCTTGGCAGAGAGAGCCGGAGCAACGCACGCTACGAACTAAGGCACCTGGACCACTCACGCCCCATCAATGCGCCGTATCTGTCCGGCTGCTTCATGCTACTCAGGACAGAGGCGCTGCTGAAAGCCGGGCTGTTTGACGAGCGCTTCTTTATGTACCCCGAGGACATTGACCTCACCCGACGGATTCATCGGGATTATCTGACCTTATACTATCCATCCGAGACCATCGTTCATGCCCACCGCCAGGCATCCTACCACAGCCTGAAGATGCTGTGGATACACGCCACGAACATGTGCCGCTACTTCAACAAATGGGGCTGGTTTTTCGATTCAGAACGACGCTTTATGAACAAAATGCAGTACTAAAAGCTTCCTTTAGTACAAATTCATAAGGCTTTAGTACTGGCTACTTTTGTATGTGCCTGAAAACATGATTGTTAACAAAAATCCAGATAGTCATTTTTAGTACTTTTTTATTTGCATAAATACACTTTTTTTTTGTAACTTTGCATCGGATTTCACAACCGATTAAGGCGCCATGGTTGAGTGAAGTCAAGCAAGTTTTATTACAAAAAAAATCAAAAAACAATGAAAAAGGATTCAAACATGAGTTTAGCGCTCACTTACGACAATGAGTTCAGGTGGGCGTATGTGTGGAGGTCTGCCGAAGATTCTCTCTTGCACACGCTATTAGTTGCAATTGGCTATTGCATAATTCATTTATTTTTCTATTGGGTTGCCAATGTGCCATTGGACGGCAATCTTAGATTTGATATATGGTCACTGGTTACTTTACCAATCTTTATTTTTGTTATTAACGCTGTTAAATACGGGCAGCGATTACGAACCGGCAGGTACAGCATTGTTGGAGATAATCTAATGGTTCATGAGCAATATTTTTCCAGCATCATTGAGCTAACTATACCTATTTCAGATATTACCGATATCAGGCGTACACCTTATATCTTTCATAGGGAAGGCTCATGGCTTGAAAGATATGCAGCATTATATAAGCCTTATTCTTTTATTGAAATTACCCTTGACGGGCAGAAGTTTGTGTTATATAGTTTTGCACATGCAGATGAACTCTATAACGAACTGAGGCGAAGGCTACAAGGCAATAAACAATAAATTTTGCGAATATGGATGCTATAAATGTTGTTTTCTATACTTTCCTTTTTCTGGTTGTGCTGCTAATAGTGGCGATATTAATAATAGTCTTTAAGATGGATGTTATCAACCGTAAAATGGAAGCACAAGAACTACAGCGCAAACTTGCCGAAAGGGAAACGGAAGCATGGCGTGAGAAGTTGATGGATAAGGTGAAAGAGAAGATTGCCATCACCGAGCAGGCACGTAACCGGATTACCCGCGGAGAAGATCTTGTGGCACAGTTCATATACCACCAGCAAGGAATAGAAGAACTAAGCACGGAATTGTTCGAAATCTACAGCAAACCTATCAGTACAGTCAAGAAGAAATATCCTGATCTGACGGAACTAGACCTTTTGGTTCTTTGTCTGTTGGGCATTGGTTTGGACAATGTGGAGATTTGTACGTTGCTGCGCATGGAGAAGCGGACCCTGTACCGCCGCCGACAACTGATAGCCATGCGAACCGGAATGTCCAGTACTAATCTGGAGACATTCTCGCGGCAGATATTGGAAGAGACAGTAACCGAATAATTAAGACCTATTCTTCTAAAGAATAAGGAAGCCAACAAAAGACCTTGCTCCTTTAGTCGGGGCAAGGTCTTTTGTAATGTCCTGGTCATCAGAACTCGTAATCCACAGCGGCGCGGGCAGTGCGGCACTTGGCGATGTAACCTGCGACCTTGAGGTGCTCGGGGTGGTTCTGATAGATATCCACGTCCTCCCAGGACGCGAACTCACATTCCAGACAGATGTCGTAGTCGGTCTTCTTGGCGTTAGGGATATTGATACCCACGCGTTCGGATTTCAGTACGGGCACTTTGTCCAGCAGGGACATCAGCCCTTGCTTGATTATCTGTGCATTTTCCAACTTGGTTTTCCCCTCGGCTTCCTCTGCGAGGCGGAAGAATACAATGTGCTTGATCATACGATATTATTTTAGCGCTTATTACTTAACAAGTGCCCGTTCCTCATCAGAGAAACGGGCAGAACAGATTACCAGATGTGGACGCGGTTCTCGGGAGCGACGTAGAGGGGACTGTCCTCGGTGACGTTCCAGGCGTCGTACCAGGCAGCGATGTGCGGCAGAGCGCCGTTAACGCGCCAGCGGCCGAGAGAGTGAGGGTCAGACTTCGTGCGGTTGAGAATCTCCTCAGGACGGATATTACCAGCCCAGACATTGGCGTACGCAAGGAAGAAACGCTGCTCGGGCATGAAACCGTCCACCTCGCCCAGACGCTCGGCTTCGGGCTTGGCCTTCTCGTTGTTGCGGAAAGCCTGGAAGGAAATCTGCAGTCCGCCGTGGTCGGCAATGTTCTCACCCAGGGTGAAGGCTCCGTTGGCATGTACACCAGGAGCGACCTCAATGCCGTTGAAATACTCCTCCATGACCTTGGTGCGGGCGTCGAACTTCGCCTTGTCCTCGGCTGTCCACCAGTTGAGCATGTTGCCATCCTTGTCGAAGAGGCAGCCCTGGTCATCAAAGCCGTGGGTCATCTCATGACCGATAACAACACCGATGGCACCGTAGTTGAAAGCATCGTCGGCACTCATGTCGAAGAACGGATACTGGAGGATACCAGCGGGGAAGCAGATCTCGTTGCTGGACGGGTTGTAGTATGCATTGACGGTCTGCGGAGTCATATACCACTTCTTCTTGTCCACAGGCTTGCCGAGGAACGAGAGCGAGTATGCCTGCTCAAACTTGGAAGCACGCTGCAGGTTGGCATAATAGGTGTCGGCTGCATCGATACGGAGGTCGGTATAGTCACGCCACTCGTCGGGATAACCGATCTTGATGGTGATAGCCTGCAGTTTCTCGATAGCCTTGGCCTTGGTCTCATCGGACATCCAGTCAAGCGCCTGAATACGCTGACCGAGTGAGGTCTGGAGGTTGTGAACGAGGTTAAGCATGCGCTGCTTGTTCTCCTCGGGGAAGTACTTCTTGACATACATCTGTCCGACAGCTTCGCCGAGCGTACCGTTGACGATACCTACGCCACGTTTCCAGAGAGGTGAAGGCTCCTCGCGACCGGAGAGAACCTTGCCATAGAAATTGAAGGACTCCATGTAAATCTCGTCGGTGAGATAGGACGCTGCGCCGTCGAGCACCTGCCAGGTGAAGAGGGTCTTGATGTCCTCAAGGGGTTCTTCGGCAAGGAGCTTGCCAACCTCCTGAAGGTGGGCCACCTGACCGATATTGACGCTGTCCAGTTCGACATTGAGAGCCGAGAAGAACTCGTTCCAGTTGATCTGGGGAACGAGGGTTTGCAGGTCGGCAACGGACATCTTGTTGTAGTTGGCAACGGGGTCACGCAGTTCGACGTTGTTCTTCGCGGCCTTAGCCAGACGGGTCTCCAGACGCAGAACGGTCTGAGCAGCCTGCTCCGGTTCGGGCTGAGAGAACAGACGGAACATATTGGTGATATACTCCACGTACTTGGCGCGGATGTTAAGCGTCGTTTCGTCCTCGTCAAGGTAGTACTCTTTTTCACCGAGAGCAAAACCAGCCTGATACTCGTTCATGATATTCATGGATGAGTTGAGTGCGTCGGCATCGACGTACATGGCGAACAGACCGTACTCCATGGCTGCGCCGAGGAGCTTGGACAGCTCGTCGCGAGACTGGATAGCCTGAATCTCATCAAGCGTATTCTGAACAGGCGCAATGCCTTCCTGATTGCGGCGTGCGGTGTCAAGGCAGAGATTGTAGATATCGCCTATCTTCTGGCCTACAGAGCCTGGTTTGTGCTTTCCGGCGGCTATCTCCTGAATGAGGCCGTTGACCTGCTCGAGGTTGTTAAGTGCAAGTTTGTCGAACGAGCCGAAGCGCGAATACTCCGGCGTCAAAGGGTTGGCTGCCATCCATCCGCCGCAAGCGTACTGGTAGAAATCATTCTGCGGCACTGCGGTGGTGTCGAGGTTACTGAGAGGAATACCGGTTGTCTGCTTCGTACCGGTGCTGCATGCTGTCATTACGGCTGCCATGGCAATAATAGGAATTAGTTTTTTCATATTTAGTTAGTTTGAAATAATTATGCTCGTGCATAACGAATTGTACTGCAAATGTACAACAAAAAATCGATATTTGCAAATTACGGCAACACTTTTAGCATAAAAATATGGGGTTTTATACCAACTTCTGTTCCCTAAACTTGCAAATATGGTATTTTTTTCGTATTTTTGCGCACCTGAAATGAACAAACAGCATAAACAATGACCACCATCCAACTCAAGCCTCGCAAAGAGGAGTCGATACTACGTTTTCATCCGTGGGTGTTCAGCGGCGCGATAGCGCGTGTCACGCTGGATGCCGACAACCCTAACCCTGCACCCATAGAGGGCGAGGTAGTACGTGTGACGAGTGCCGACGGCAAGGTACTGGGCGTCGGTCACTGGCAGATAGGCTCCATAGCCGTCCGACTGCTGGCGTTCGGAACAGGTGAGTTGCCAGCACAATTGTGGCAGGAACGTATAGCCGCAGCGTACGCCATGCGCCAACGAATAGGGCTGCTGCGCGAGGACAACAATGTCTATCGTCTTATCCACGGCGAAGGTGACTGTCTGCCGGGACTGGTGGTGGACGTGTACGGTGAGACCGCTGTCGTTCAAGCGCACTCGGTAGGCATGCACCTATGCCGGTACGAAATAGCCGATGCCATCGTGAAAACGGTGAAAGAAGTGACGGCTGTTTACTACAAGTCCGACGACACCCTACCGTTCAAGGCTCCTATAGAGGGCGAAAAGACCGGATGGCTGGTTGAGCAGTCAGCGGTCAGCTGTCAGCAGTCAGGGGAGTACTGGGCCACGGAGAACGGACTGGAGGTGCGTATCGACTGGCTGCGCGGACAGAAGACCGGGTTCTTTATCGACCAACGCGAGAACCGCGCTCTGGTGGAACGATACGCCCGAGGCAAGGATGTGCTGAACATGTTCTGCTACACGGGCGGCTTCTCGCTATACGCACTGCGTGGCGGCGCGAGGACGGTACACTCGGTGGATGTAAGCCAGAAAGCCATCGATCTGGTGAACGCCAATGTGGCGCGTAACTTCCCGGACTGCACCAATCACAAAGCCGTGACGGCGGACGCTTTCGACTACCTGAGCGAGCAACTCGCCGCCGGACAGCAGTTTGACCTGATTATCCTTGACCCTCCGGCGTTTGCCAAGCACAGGGATGCCGTGAAGAACGCACTGCGCGGCTACCAGCGCATCAACGCCAAAGCGATAGAGATGATCCGTCCGGGAGGTATCCTGTTCACATTCAGCTGCTCGCAGGCAGTGGACAAAGAGGCGTTCCGACTGGCAGTGTTCAGCGCCGCAGCACAGACAGGACGCAAGGTACGTATCCTGCACCAGCTGCACCAACCGCAGGACCACCCGATAAACATCTACCATCCGGAAGGAGAGTACCTGAAGGGACTGGTGGTGTATGTGGAGTGAAATTGAAATTACGAATTAAATAATTGAAATTACGAATAACGAATTACGAATTAGGGAGTTAGGGAATTAGGGAATTAGGGTGAGAGGTAAAAAGTGATTATGAAAAAGATTATCAGTATAGTATTTGCTGCGCTGTGGGTGGCATCGCTCACGGCTGCACTGCCGCTGGTGGAACTGAAGGATATTGACGGTAAGACCGTACATATTGAGACACTTGACCAACAGGGCAAACCCGTAATCATCTCATTTTTCGCCACCTGGTGCAAGCCCTGCATCCGCGAGCTCAGTGCCATCCACGAGGTGTATGACGACTGGCAGGACGAGACCGGCGTAGAGATGTACATTGTATCGATTGACCAGGGACAGGACTGCAAGAAGGTTAAGCCGCTGGTGGACGGATTAGACTGGGACTACCACGTGCTGCTCGATCCCAACGGCGAACTCAAGCGGGCAATGAACGTGCAGAACGTGCCGCACCTGTTCGTGATTGACAGCCACGGTCACATCGTGTATAACCACACCGGCTACGCCGATGGTGACGAGACGGAAATACGACAGTACCTGAAATAGTTTAAAGTTTAGAGTTGAGAGTTTAGAGTTGAGAGAAGTTGAAAGTTGAACGGTTTATAGTATTGTTGGCGTTTGGAGTGCTGGCGACGGTCACCGGGCAATCGTCCGTTGTTCAGGCGCGGGATACGGTGTATGTGAGCGGCAGCATCCAGCATGACGGTCTGTTTCCGACCTATGACGTTTCGTCCGTACGCAGTCATCCGCGTGCCCGCTGGGCGAAGATTGACCACATGAGCAACAACTACCTTGACCTGAGCGTGCACTACCTGCGTCAGGACAGCAACACCGTACGTTTCCGCGGTCTGCATGCCGAGACACGGTTTGAACTGAACCAATGGCCGCTGTTGGGCTATGAGGCGGAATTTGCGGGTCACGGTGTCGGACATCTGAGCCTAACGGCAGATTTTGACTGGGGGCATATAAGCGTGGGCAATGTGTACGGCCAGTTCGGTTCGGGCCTGCTGCTCAACCTCTACGAGAACCGCGACCTGGGCATAGACAACTCGCTACGAGGCGCCAAGTTCAGTCTGACACCTACGGAAGGCGTACACCTGAGCCTGATCGGCGGCAAACAACGGCGGTACTGGAACTGCTACGACGACCGTGCCTGGGGCTGGAACTACACACATGATGCAGCCTTGGGTGCTGACCTTGAGGTCACGCTGCAGCAGTGGTCACCCCGGCTGCAAGAGGCGGATATCGAACTGACGTTCGGCGGCAGTTATGTCAGCAGGTACGAACATCAGGACACGATACTCACCATTCAGGACGGCGCAACATATATGTACAACCTGCCCCGATGGGTCGGTGCCGGTGAGGTGCGCGCCGAACTGCAAGGTCACGGCTGGGACGCACTCGTCGAGTATGCCTACAAGGCCAATGACCCCACAACGGAGAACAACTATTCGTACCGATCCGGACAGGCCCTGCTGCTGTCGCTCAGTTACTCGCGCAAAGGATTGTCGGTACTGGCACAGGCCAAGCGTTCGGACAATATGTCGTTCCGCTCATCACGCAAGCAGACAGGATTAGCGGGCAGGTTGAACCTACTGCCTGTGTTCACGCCGCAGAACACCTACTCCTTGGCAGCCCTCTATCCATACGCCACGCAATACGTAGGCGGTGAATGGGCGTTCCAGGCTGAGGTTTGCTACACATGGCCACGCAAGACAAAGATGGGCGGACGCTACGGCACGACACTCAAGTTCAGCGCGGCACATGTTCGCGGATTGCAGCAGGAAGGCAGCTGGGCCATCAACACGAACAAGGAAGGCGAGTACTATACCGACATACATGTTGACCTGAACAAGAAGATTACCAAAGTATGGTCACTCAACGCCATGCTGATGTACCAGACCTACAATATGCAGGTGATAGAGGGCGAAGGTCCGCTGGTGCGTTCCGGCATTGCGGTGCTGGATAACACATGGCGGATAACCGACCTGATCGTACTGCGCAACGAACTGCAGTACCTCTATACCCGTCAGGACCAGGGACAATGGGTATTTGCCCTGCTTGAACTGAACCTGTGGCACAGGCTGACACTGAGCGGTTCATGGGAGTACAATATAGGCTATGCGCCGAATGAAGTTAAAGAGCATTACTACAGTGCTATGGCGACCTATACCCACAAAGCCCACCGCGTATCGATAGGCTACGGCAAGAACAGCAGCGGCTTCAGTTGCGCAGGCGGCGTATGCCGATACATGCCCGAGCAGGAAGGAGTACAGATGTCGTATAACTACACATGGTAAGAAGAACGACACATAGTGTTTTCCGCCTGCTGGCGATAGCAGCATGGGTACTGCTGTCAGCAGGTTGCGAGCAGATAGGAGAGGGCGAAAGGCTGATAGCCGTATCACTACCAGGCGACACAACCGGACGCGGACACGTGCTCGTGGAGTTCACGGGATTCCGCTGCGTGAACTGCCCCAAAGCCAGTCAGGAAGCCGAAACGTTAAGACAAACGTACGGGGAAAACCTGATAGTAGTAGCCATGCATCCGGCATCCAACCCGTTTACGCAAGGTGCAGCCAAGTACGACTATACATGCGAGGAGGCGGACGTCTATTACACGTACATGGGAGGGTTGGCCACCACACCTTTTCCTATAGGGAATATTGACTTCCGGCACGACGGGCACGGATACCTGAATGACTACTCCGACTGGGCGACACTGGCTGCCGAAGCGATGAGCGAGCATGAGCAGGCAAGCCTGAACATAAAAGCAACATACGAGGCGGACAAACTGACCATACGGACCAGTTGCCGGGCGAAGATGGAGCAAGAATGTCGGCTGATACTATGGCTGGTGGAAGACAGCGTGCAGGGAGCACAAGCCCTGCCCGACGGAAGCGTGACAACCGAATATACCCACCGCCACATGCTGCGCAGGGCGATAGGTGACCCGTGGGGCGAAACAGTGACCGCATCAACAACGCCCGCAGAGCAAACGGCAACTGCCACGCTGGCGATAGAGGACAAACGACGCTACCGGATAATAGCCATCCTGATGAATGCCGACAAACAGATTATAAACGCCAAACAAACAACAATACAATGAAACGACTAACAGCCATCGTATGTGCCCTGCTGGCCATACAAAGCAGCTACGCGCTGATCGTAAGCGTAAGAGGTGAAGGCGAAGTGCCTGCCGAAGGAATGAACCTGGTGATTACCGAAGGAGAAGAAGACCCGCTAACCGGACGCTACACCATGGCGCTGGAGGGCGAACTGCTGGCGGAATCATCGCAGATTGCCGTACACATCACCCGTTCGGCCGCCGGACTGGAGGACGAGTTCTGCTGCGGCAGCAACTGCACTGCAGGCAACGGTCAGGCACAAGAGAATAAGGCGTTTACTGTCAGCGGAGTAGCCAAGTGGTACGCGCATTACATGCCGGCACCGGGTTCGGACGAGACAATCTGCTACGTGTTCGATGACGGTGTGCAGAGTTGCGAACTGCGCGTGCATTACCTGTACACAACAGGAGGCGTGGAACAGGGCACAGCTGAGTGCCGCAACGCCAAACGCCTGCAGAATGGACAAGTTCAGATCCTGCATGGCGGACAGGCGTACAGCCTGACCGGAACACTGATACGATAATTGTTATAATACAACCTATATGAAAAAGAACTGTTTGCTTATGACTGCCTGCGGTCTGCTCATCTGGAGCATCACTGCCTGCAAAGGTCCCATCACACCGGAGCCCGACGCCCCGAAGAACGATACGACAGCCGTTACGCCACAGGATACAACAGTCGCACCGCCCGATACGGTGCCTGTACCTCCGGTACCGCCTGCACGGCCGGAGTCCTTCCCGAAGAAGCATCTGCTGGAGGAGTTCACCGGTCAGGATTGCGGCTACTGTCCGTACGGCATGAACTGCGTGCACGACTTCGTTGCCAACGACACCAACTGGATTGTCGTGCTTCACCATTACGGTTACAATGCAGACCATTTCTCGGTGGCAGGCAGCAAGCTGATTACCAACAAACTGAGCCTGAACGGAGCTCCCAACATCACCATTAACCGAGCGACAACCAAAACCGAGGATGGCAGGGCAATCTATTTCCATCCGGGTTATCTGCCTACGACTGACAAAAGCCAGTTCGCCACAACGACCTACGCTTCGCTATGCATTGACAATAATTACGACGAGGCGTCACGCCTGCTGAAAGTGCACCTGTCGGGCATGACCTGCAAGGACGACCATCCGCAACTGATGCTTACCCTGCTGGTCAAGGAGTCGGGCATGGTTGACTACCAACAGGACTATTACTACACCTACGAGGGCTGGAAGGAGTTCCGTCACACGAATGCCGTGCGCGCCTTCCTGACGGCACCGCTGGGCGACAGTGTGCGCGTGGACAGCACCTGGCAGTGGACGGCTGACTACGAACTGACGCTGAACAGCAACTGGCTGCCGGAGAACTGCGCCGTTGTGGCGTTGCTGTCGGAGGAGTTCAAACCTGTCGTACAGGCCGAGCAGCGTCCTGTAGTCAGCGGTACGCAAGGCGGAGCGGACATCAAGCACGGAGGCATTACACCGGAGCCTGTAGCGGACTACTACCCCGAACCCGGTACAAACATTTCGCCGGAAACCTACTCACATGCCGAGGCGGATACGCTCAATGTCGCCCAAGCGCAATATGCCCCGTATCCCGAATACGGCTTCAATTACTGGCAGATAATGGCCTACAACACTTCCGTAAGCGTAAAAGTGAATAACACCACTTGCATTCCGTTTGCATATATCTACCTGTTCACCTCACTGAGCGACAAGTCTATCCCTACCGGCACCTACGAACTGAACACGAGCATGGAGCCCAATACGGCATATGCCGGTTTCCGTGACGACGAAAATATACAGATTGGCGGATCAAGCTTCTACTATACGAACAAGAGTTATTTCCAGCAAGGCTACCTCGTTCCGCCAGCCCAATGGCTCATAGCCGACGGAACGCTGACCGTAACGGAGGACGGATGGACTCTGGTCGGTCATGCACGCAACGGCAGCGATATCAACCTGTTCGGCAGTACGGCTATCAAGAACTACGGCCGCGCTTCCGGTGCACCGCGCAGAGTTAATTCGTGTAACGAAAGCATCGTGCCTTTTGCTTCACAAACAGGTGATTTCAATCTTCCGATTTTTGAAAAAAACAGGAGATAAATGGCAAAAGTGAGTCTTCTGCTTGCAAATGTCAGAAAATTTTTGTAACTTTGTCCGTTGTTTCAGTAGTATAGAATTCACATACAGAAGATAATGTACAAACGTCTCGTCAGCATATTACTCATCTGCTTATGCACCTGCAGTGCATATGCCATGCGTGTACGTTTCTACGGCTATGTGCTGGACGATCAGAACCGCGGAATAGAGGCGTGCAACGTGTTCTGGAAGGAGAGCGTAGCCACAACGGCTGTCGGCACCTCCACCAACAAGAACGGCTACTACGACCTGACGCTGACATCAGAAGACAGTGTGACCATCGTATATTCGATGCTCGGCTACGAGACGGTGGAGATGCGTCTGCTGCCCAACCGCGAAGTGCTGAACATCAATATCGAACTGCGTGAGTCAGGCGAACAACTGGCGGAGGTGGAGGTGAAAGGCATACAGCGCCAGCAGGATATGATGGAGCGGGTGGACGCCTCGACGCGTCGCGTTATTCCTGACATCAGCGGCGGAGGCATCGAGAGCCTGCTTATCACCTTTGCCGGTGTGAGCCAGACGAACGAGATGAGCAGCCAGTACAATGTACGCGGCGGCAGTTTTGACGAGAACGCCGTGTATGTGAACGGCATAGAGATACACCGTCCGCTGCTTGTTCGGGCCGGACAACAGGAAGGACTGAGTTTCGTCAACCCCGAGATGGTACAGAACGTACTGTTCAGTGCCGGCGGGTTCGATGCGCGGTTTGGCGACAAATCGTCGTCGGTGCTGGATATACGGTACAAGCAGCCCACCGCGTTCGAGGCAGCCCTGACCGGAGGATTCCAAGGCGGAAGCATCTATGTGGGTGTAGGTGACAGCATGTACAGCCAGATGCACGGCGTGCGGTACAAGAGTTCGCAATACATGTTAGGCTCGCTACAGACGAAAGGCAACTACCGTCCGCACTTTCTGGACTACCAGACGCACATGACGTGGCGGCTCAACCGTCAGTCGGACTGGACGATAGCCTTCCTGGCCAACTACAGCCTGAACTCCTACGGTTTCACGCCGGACAGCATGTCCTCGTCGTTCGGCACGATGCAGGAGGCGCGTAACCTGACCATCTATTATGAAGGTCAGGAGCAGGACCTCTTCCAGACGGCGTTTGGCGCATTGAGCGTGAGCGGTCATGTATCGCCGGAGGTGAAGATAGGGTTTGACGCAAGCGGCTTCTACACCAACGAACGCGAGACCTACGACATTCAGGGCGAGTATATCCTCAGCGACCATCCGATGGACGGTTCGTCAAGCAGTCATGGCGGCAACAACGGACAGGTCATCTCATCCGAAACGACAGAGACATCCACCGTGCTTGGCAAAGGCACCTATCACGAGCATGCGCGCAACACGCTGACAGCCGGCGTGGCCACCCTTCAGCACACCGGCGAATGGAAGCACAGTGCCAACCTGCTGCGCTGGGGAGTGAGCGGACAGGTGGAGAAGATCGCCGACCGCATCAACGAATGGGAGTGGCGCGACAGTGCCGGGTACTCGATGCCGCACACCGAGCAAGGGATGGAACTGTACTACGCCATGCGTTCGGAGACGGATGTACTGAGCGGACGCATTCAGGCATACGTACAGGACTCCTATACCTGGCATACCGAGCGCGCCAAAGTGACACTGACCGGCGGCGTACGGTTGCACTGGTGGAGCTTCAACAACGAGGTGCTGGCATCACCGCGTGCGTCGGTAGTGATCATGCCGGGATGGAAACGTGATGTCAGTTTCCGCATAGCCACGGGCTTGTACTACCAGGCGCCGTTCTACAAGGAGCTGCGTGACACACTGACGGACAGCTACGGTATAACGCGTATCCACCTGAACGACAAACTGAAGGCTGCACGCACCACGCAGCTCGTGTTCGGTACGGATTATTACTTCCGCGCCATCGGCCGTCCGTTCAAGCTGACGGCGGAGGCATACGCCAAATACATGGACCGCGGAACGAGTTACACGGTGGACAATGTGCGCGTGCGTTACTCGGGAACGAACGACGTGCGCGGTTATACGATAGGTCTGGACCTGAAGTTGTACGGCGAACTGGTGCCCGGTGCAGACAGCTGGATAAGTTTCTCCACCATGCGTTCGCGCGAACAGTTACTCACTCATCCGGAGTTAGGCTGGCTGCATGCGCCGCAGGAACAGCGGTATCAGTTTGCGATGTTCTTCCAGGACTACCTGCCCCAACTGCCGCAACTGCATGCGCACCTGAAGTTCGTATGGAGCGAAGGCCTGCCCTACGGTGCACCGCGAAGCATCGCATTGCGCGGCAAAGGGCGCATGCCTGACTACCGGCGTATAGACCTCGGACTGACGCATGTGAGCAATGCGCACAACTACAAGTACATGAAGAAAGCCAAGCATATCAAGCAATGGACGATAGGCTTTGAGGTGTTCAACCTGGTGGACTGGCGGAACGTGAACTCGTACTTCTGGGTGAGCGACGTGGACGGCAACCAGTGGGCCAGCCCGAACTACCTGACCGGCAGACGCTATAACATCAAATTGGCGATAGACTTCCAATAGACCGGCTTCGCCTATAAAGAATGAAGACCGCTACGCTCAAAGATAAAAGACTAATATGGCAAACGAACAACTCACACCGATGATGAAGCAGTTCCGTAGTATCAAGGAGCAGTACCCTGACGCACTGCTGCTGTTCCGCTGCGGTGACTTCTACGAGACCTATGCCGAGGACGCCGTTCGTGCGGCTAAGATACTGAACATCACCCTCACCAAGCGCAACAACGGCGGCGGTGCGGTGGACAGTACGGCTATGGCGGGCTTCCCGTTCCACGCCTTGGACACCTACCTGCCCAAACTCGTCAGGGCCGGCATGCGAGTGGCTATCTGCGACCAGCTGGAAGACCCCAAACTGGCCAAAGGACTGGTGCAGCGCGGTGTGACGGAGCTGGTCACGCCCGGTGCGAGTTACAACGACGCCAGTTTCGGGCAGAAAGAGAACAACTGGCTATGCTGCCTGCATTTTGCCAAAACAAGTATCGGCATATCGCTGCTGGACCTCTCCACAGGCGAGTACCTGGTGGCACAAGGCACGTCGGATTATATTGCCACACTGCTCACGAAGTTCGCACCCAAGGAGGTGCTGTTCCTGCGCGGCAAACGTCAGGAATTCGAGCGGCTGTTCAGCACCAAGTATTTCACCTTCGAGCTGGAGGACTGGATGCTGAACCCAACGACTGCCGAAGAGCGGTTGCGCAAGCAGTTCGAGACAACCAACCTCAAGGGCTTCGGCGTAACGGGCGTACCGGACGGTGTGGTAGCCGCCGCAGGTATACTGCACTACCTGGATATTACGCAACACCTTCAGACCAAACACATTCACCCGCTCAGCCGTCTGGAGACGGACAAGTACGTGTGGCTTGACCAGTTCACCATCCGTAATCTGGAACTGCTGCACCGCCAGACCGATGACAGCCTGACGCTGTACGATATACTGGATAAGACCGTCACGCCTATGGGCGGACGTATGCTGTACCGCTGGCTGACTTTCCCGCTGAAAGAGGTGCGCCCGATCAGGAACCGCCAGTCGGTGGTGGAGTACTTCTTCCGTCACCCTGACCAGCGCGAGACTATCCGCGAGAGCCTCAGCCAGCTGCAGGACATGGAGCGCACGGTGAGCAAGATCAGCACCGGACGTATCGGCCCGAG
>Ga0310690_10005462_pt1 | contig 17213 bp, 16 predicted proteins | sample AusTroGonzalo_MG_2_FD_207661 | JGI IMG/M metagenome (GOLD analysis project Ga0310690, IMG submission 207661) | Bovine rumen microbial communities from tropical cattle in Woodstock, Queensland, Australia - Gonzalo_04 (v2) (version 2) | ecosystem: Host-associated > Mammals > Digestive system >...
GCAAGCCCATCATCAAGGCCCTTGCCAAGGCGGTCAAGCGTGGAGTGGACGTGCGGCTGCTGGTGGATTCGGAGGACGCCGATCGGGATAATTCCCGCGTGCGCGAAGCGGCGGCCCTTGGCATTCCTGTCTTTGCCGACGGTTCACACTCGACGGCCCACAACAAGGTCATCATCGTGGACGGCCGGATTGTGATCACCGGCAGCTACAACTTCACGAGCAAGGCTGAAACGCAGAATTCGGAAAACCTCCTTGTCATCCGCTCCAAGGAACTCGCGGACAAATACGAAAAGAATTGGGAGAATCATTTCTCCCACTGCAAGCCTTTTAAGTAAAAATACCCAACCCCGAATCGAAATCCCGATTCCCTGTTGGGTATACTGATTCGCACTGAAAACGCTTGACGGCGCACAGGGTGCGCCGCGAACATAAAAATGGCTCAACGCAACTTTTTTAGCATGTGTCGAATGCAGGTCTCCCGGGCGCAAATGCGGTCGGGCGGCTTCGTGTGCTGTTGCCGCCGATAGATCGAAGACATTTGGTTTAGGACCGAAAGCCCGGGAGCATGAAAGCACTTCCCGGGTTTTTTGTATCCGGACAAAAGATCAAAAAGGCAGAACAATTCGACAGGAGTTAAAAAATGAGCAATCGTCTGACAATCAAGGGCCAGGTCACCATCCCCAAGGAAATCCGCGACTTTCTCGGACTGACGGAAGGGTCAAGCGCCGTGAATTTTGAAATCGCCGACGACGGGTCGGTGCGCGTCACCCGGGCGCAGAGCCAGCCAGGACAGAGAACCACCCGGGCAACCCGTCCCGGCTCGGTCGCTCCGTGCGACCGGATCCTCGGCCTGCTCTCGGGCGCCTACGTGTAGAGGCGCGGCGATGACTGGCGGCCACTGTCCTGCCTGCCCGATGCAGGGGCAAGCTTCTCGAATGCGAATGCCCGGCCGTGCCGGGCAGCGCTCCTTGCAACCAGAAGTCAGAAATTTCCCGGTTCAGTCCGGGATTTTTCTTACTTGAGCATTCGTTGCATTTTTTCAGAAATCTTTCCGAATGCGCTTGCCGCAGAGCCGGCTCGTTGTCATCTTTAGCAGTTATCATGACAGCGGTGACACGAATGATTCAGCAGTACGAGAGATAGAAAACGCATGCTCGGCTTCGCACGCAAATACTGGCACTGGGCGCTGCTTGCCGTGGTCACGATGGGGCTTGAGGTCTGGGCCGACCTGTACATCCCAGCGGTGATGAGCCGGCTTGTTGACGTAGGAATCCTGGGGCAGGGATCAGGCGGTCCGGATTCGGGCGCGATTCTGCGCTACGGACTCATCATGGGCGTCGTGGCCGGCATCGGGGCTGTAGCCGGAATCCTGAACAATCTCTTTGTCAACCTCACCGGACAGAACATCGGCAATGACATCCGCAAGGACGCCTTTGCCCGCATCATGCAGATGACGTTCCCCCGGATCGAGGGCTTTACGACAGGCTCGCTCATCACACGCATGACGAACGACGTCTCCCAGGTGCAGCGCATGGTGGGCAACATCGTGCGGGGGTGTGTGAAAACGGCTCTGCTCCTTGCCGGCAGCATCTGGTTCGTGTTTCAGCTGGACCGGCAGTTCGGCCTCATCGTGCTGACGGCCGCGCCCCTCATGCTGGCCGGCATGATCCTGTGCGTGCGCCGGGTCGTGCCGCTGTTCCCGAAACTGCAGGCCGAGCTCGATCACGTGAACGCCATTGTGCAGGAGGACACCGATGCGATCCGCGTCATCAAGTCCTGCGTGCGGGAAATGTACGAAATTTCCCGGTTCGGCAGCGCCAACGGCGCGCTGATCGCCATTCAGCTGCGGATCCTTACTATTTTCGCCTGCATCGGGCCGATCATGAACATCATCCTCGCGAGCGTGGTGACCGCCATGCTCTACGTGGGATTTGAAGATGCTCTTGCCGGTTCGGCCAGTCCCGGCTCGGTCATGGCGGGCATCATGTACACCTCGCGCCTTCTGATGTCGGTGATGATGTCTGTGATGCTCTTTCAGATGATCTCAAGAGGCATCACCTCCTGGGGGCGGTTGAAGGACATCCTTCAGGCCGAAGCCGGCATGAAGCCCGGAGACCGGACCGAGGCGCCGGGGCCTAGAGGCCTCGTGCAGTTCAAAAACGTGTCCTTTGCGTACCCGGACACGCTCGAGAGCGTGCTCACCGACATTTCTTTCACGGTGCGCCCGGGCGAGAGCGTGGCCGTCATGGGGGCGACGGGAAGCGGCAAGACTTCGCTCGTCAATCTCATAGCGCGCCTCTACGACCCCACGGCAGGATTGGTGCATGTGAGCGGAGCGGATGTGCGGGAATACACGCGCGAGGCGCTCGTTGCAGAGGTGAGCGTCGCCCTTCAGAAACCGGAACTCTTCGGTGCGAGCTTTGCCGAGAACATCGCGTGGGCCGAGCCCGGCGCCTCGATGGAGCGGATCCGGGAGGCCGCCCGCATTGCCCAGGCCGAGGACTTCATTCTGGCGACGCCTTCTGGCTACGACACGGTTCTTGCCGAGGACGGCATGAGCCTGTCGGGCGGACAGCGCCAGAGAATCGCCCTTGCGCGTGCGGTGCTGCGCCGCTGCCCCATCCTCATTCTCGATGACGCGACCAGCGCCCTTGACCTCAAGACCGAGGCGCGCTTTTACGAGGCGCTCGGGAGGGCGCGCCCGGGCGTTACGAAGATCATCGTCGCGCAGCGCATCGCAACTGCAAGAAGGGCAGATCGGATCCTCGTGCTCGATGAAGAGCGGATCGTTGCCGAGGGCACGCACGAGGGGCTGCTGCGCACATCGAGCGTTTATCAGGAAATCTGGAAATCGCAGGGAGGGGTCGAAAGTGGAATCTAGAGCCAGACGTCCCGGCCTCATGCGTCGTCCCGCCTCTGCGTTTGAAGAGCACGAGCGCGCTGAGAATCTCTCGGCAACCAGAAGCAGGCTGATCGGGTACTTTGCCAAGGACAAACTCTTCATCGGCGGCATCTTCGCCGCGATTCTCGCCGCCACCGGATTTGATCTTGCGGTGCCTGCGCTGCAGAGCCGGGCGATCGACGTGATCGCGGGGCAGAGCAGCGAGGCGTTCTTCCCGCTGATCGCTCTGATGTTCTTCTGCGCAACGCTTGCCGGACTGCTCGGATTTGCCAGAGACTGGCTGAGCGCCCGGATCGGACAGCGGCTGATCGGCAGGCTCCGCGACGAGCTCTTCACCAAGATCGTTCGGTTGCCAGTCGGCTACATTGACCGGCACTCGCACGGAGACCTGATGAGCCGGATGACGAACGACATCGACAACATTTCGAACACCATGTCAATGGCGCTGCCGACGCTCTTTTCCGGTGTGCTGACGCTGGCAGGAACCGTCTCGGTGATGCTCTGGTTCAGCTGGCAGCTCACGCTCGTTGCCTGTACGACAATTGTTCTGACAGCGCTCTCGCTCTCACTGCTGTCAAAGCCCGTGCGCAGCACGACACGCGTACGCCAGAATCTGCTCGGCGCACTGAACGGCAAGGCCGAGGAAACGATATCGGCCTACCGCAGCGTGGTGGCCAACGGACAGCAGTCGCGCATGAGCCGGGAGTTTGAGACGGCCTCCAATGAGCTCACGCGCGCAAGTGTGGAATCCGAAACACTGGCCGGAATTCTCAATCCCGTCATGAACGCCGTCTCCAACGGAGGCTACATTCTCATTGCGGCCTGCGGCGGATTCTTTGCCCTCGAGGGGCTGATCACGGTGGGCGTGATCGCCGCTTTTCTCAGGTACGCGCGGCAGTTCAGCAGGCCCGTGAACGAGCTCGCGGTCGTCTGGGGGCAGCTGCAGACGGCCATCGCAGGTGCAGAGCGCGTGTTCGCGGTTCTCGATGAAGTCTCCGAGCAGATGCAGGGCGAGGAGCTCACTCTTGCGGGGAGCGCGGACATTGAGTTCCGCAATGTGACGTTCGGATACGATCCGGCAGAGCCCGTCATCCGGAATTTCTCCCTGAAGGTGCCAGCGGGCCGCACGGTGGCGCTTGTCGGTGCAACGGGAAGCGGCAAGACCACCATCGCCAATTTGCTTTTGCGCTTTTACGATCCGCAGGACGGGCAGATTCTCGTGAATGGACGCGACATCTCCCGCGTTTCGCGCGAGAGCCTGCGCCGCCAGACTGCGATCGTGCTTCAGGACACGGTGCTTTTTGCCGGGACGATCAGAGAGAACCTGTCATACGCCAGAGAGCAGGCGAGCGAAGAGGATCTCTGGCGCGCCGCAAGGCTCACCTGGTGCGACGAGCTGATCGAGATGCTTCCCGGAAAAATGGATGCGAAGCTCTCGGGCTCGGGCACGCTGAGCGCGGGCGAGAGGCAGCTTCTGTCCATCGCCCGGGGATTTGTCGCCGATCCGAAGATTCTCATTCTGGACGAGGCGACCTCGAGCGTGGACACGCGCACGGAAAAGGCTGTTCAGAGCGCAATCCGGGAGGTGATGTCCAACCGCACGAGCCTCGTGATCGCGCACCGGCTCTCGACGATCAGAGACGCGGACCTCATCGTCGTCATGGACGAGGGCAGGATTGTCGAGCAGGGATCGCACGCCGAACTGATGCGCCAGGGCGGCCGCTACCGCGAACTCTACGACATGCAGTTCGCAGGACTCTCTACTTGATTGAGGGCTTCCGCGCCTTTGCGGGAACTTTTTTTGCCGCGGCACGTTTAGCGTTTTTTGCTGAGGCCTTGCGCACCTTCCTCGGCTTGGCCTTTGGGGCGGTCTTGCCTTTTACGGGCGGCTTGACGCCGGGGGCGGCCGCAGCAGGTGCAGGTTTGGCTCCCGGAGCCGACTGCTGCAGGATCGCAAGGAGGGGGTCGGCGCTTTCCGAGTAGCCGTCTGAAGAAGCCCGGGACGCCTGTCCCGAGTCTTTTTCCAGAGGACTTCTCAGCTCGGGCGCCTGGGGAAGAGCGGCCTGAGCGGCGGGGATTGGCCGGCCAGGATCCGCAACGGCAATCGGCGTTACGGAGACGGCGGGTGTCTCTGGCGGCGTTGACGGCTCAGTCTGAGCCACTCGGACCTTCTGCCTGGGAATAGGCTTGATGGCAACGCGCGAAGCCTGAGCCTTGTCAATGAGCGCCGCCGCTTCGTCGGCATCCATCACCAGCGAGAAGTCAGAGACGCGGCGGATCGTGAGCAGATGCCGCTTCCAGTAGGAGTTGACAGTCTCTTCGCGAGTCCTGAAGCCCTGGCGCGGCGCGTGAACGAAGGTCGTCCGGCTTGTCATGATGCCCGTGTGCAGTCCGTTGCGGGCGCTGCCTGACCGGAAGACGATGAGGTCGCCGGCCATGGCCTGGGAGAGGCTTACGGGTTTGCCCACGTGCTGTTGCCCGGTCGTCTGGCGCGGCACTGAGATGCCGTACTGGCTGTAAACCCACTGCACGAGACCCGAGCAGTCAAAGCCCCTGCCCGGAGTCTGGCCGCCCAAGAGATAGGGGGTGCCGATCTGGCTGGAGGCGGTTCGCGCGATGTACAGGCCGAAAGGATTCTCCCCGGTGAGGGGTTCGGATGCGTGCCACTGCGGCTCATCGCCAAAATCGGGCAGCAGATCAGAGCCCGAGCATGCGACGAGACCGACTGCCGAGACGGCAGCAAGGCTGGCAAAAAGAGCCCGCCTCAGTGTGCGGGGCAGAAGGCAGAGTGGCTCGTTCACGCTAGGGGTTCCTGGAAATGCGGCCGGGAGACTGGCGTCTCACGGCCTTTAGCCTGAGAAATGCCGGCTAGATCGTGTATCCGGCAAGACGGGCGAAATGCACCGTTGCCGAGAGGAAGCCCTGCTTGCTGCCGCAGTCAAAGCGCTGGCCCTCGAAGCGGTGCGCATAGGTGGGCAGGGTGTCCAGGTGTGCGGCGATTGCGTCGGTGAGCTGGATTTCGCCGCCCGCGCCGCGCTGAACCTTCTGCAGCGTCGCGAAGATCTCCGGCTCAAGCACGTATCTGCCGATGACGGCCATCGTTGAGGGCGCGACTTCGGGGGCGGGCTTTTCGACCATGCCGCGCACGCGGGTCGTGGTGGCCTTCTCGTCATCCACGGCGACGATGCCGTACTTGTTGGTATCCTGATGGGGAACGTTCTGAACGGCAAGCACGTTGCCGCCGCCCATGGCCTCGCGGGCCTTGATGAGCTGGCCGAGCGCCGGAGCCGGAGCGTGAATGAGATCATCGGCAAGAATGACGCCGAAGGGCTCGTCGCCGACGACGGGCCTGGCGCAGAGCACCGCGTGGCCAAGGCCGAGCGGAGCGGGCTGGCGGATGTAGATGAAGTTCACGTTCATCGGCGCGATGGAGTGCACGATGTCAAGGAGCTTTTGCTTGCCCTTTTCCGTGAGCTCTGCCTCGAGCTCGGGGTTCTTGTCGAAGTGGTCCTCGATGGAGCGCTTGTTGCGGCCCGTGATGAAGATCATGTCGGTGACGCCGGCAGCGGCGGCTTCCTCAACCGCGTACTGAATGAGCGGCTTGTCAACAATCGGGAGCATCTCCTTGGGCATTGCCTTGGTGGCCGGCAGGAAACGGGTGCCGAGGCCGGCTACGGGGAAAACAACTTTGCGAACGGGTTTGATCATGTCGGATTGTCAGGGCGTCCCCTGATGCCTGCCTGCGCGCGGGCTGCAGGGACGCCGCCTCCTTAAAAAGTGAGCAAATAATCCTTATATTCTACGGGAGAGACATTAGTCACGTTGGATTGTCGCAAGGCGAAATTTGCGTTCTGCGATAGACCGAGGATGATGTCTAGAATGTCTAAATTACGGGTGCACTTTTTTAGGTTTTATGAAATCGATTTTTTCCGAAGACGACGTCATTTATGCGGTGGGCGATCTTCAGGGTTGCCGCGAGAGTCTGGACGAGCTGCTGGAAATCATTCCGCGTTCGGCCAAGCTGATCTTTGTGGGCGACATCGTCAACCGGGGGCCGGATTCCCTGGGGACGCTGCGTGCGGTGAAGCAGATGTGCGAAGAGGGGCGTGCGATGACCCTTCTTGGCAATCACGATCTGCATTTGCTCGCGATTGCCGCGGGGGCGGGAGAGGTGCACCGCAAGGACACGCTCACCGACATTCTTCTGGCTGACGACAAGGAGGAGATGATCGACTGGCTTCGGTGCCAGCCGCTGCTCATCACCATGCCCGGTTTTGTCTTTGTGCATGCCGGGATTGCGCCCCAGTGGGATCTCAAGACGGCAAGAAAGCTCGCGAAGGAAGTTCATATGGAGCTCGCTAGCGATCACTGGAAGGACTACCTGAAGGGCATGTACGGCAACGATCTCTTTCAGCCCAAGGCAAAGGGCGTGAACAGGATGCGATCCATCCTGAACGGCTTCACGAGGATGCGCTACGTCGACCAGGACGGCCGCCTTGACTTTGATGAGAAGGGTGGCATCGGAACAGCTCCCGAGGGACTGACGCCTTGGTTTGATTATCCGAGAAAAGTCAAAAGGACGATCTGCTTCGGGCACTGGTCGACGCTCGGACTCATGATGCGTCCTGATACCATTGCGATTGACACGGGCTGTCTGTGGGGCGGGGCGCTCACCGCGATTCGGCTGCACGACAGGAAGATATTCGAGGTTCGCTGCCCGCAGTGGGCGGCTCCCGGCTGCTAGCAGGGGAGATGATCGATGCGCAGCATTGTTTTATTGGCGGCTGCAGGCGCGGCTCTGGCGTTTGCCGTTGAATCGGGCGCCGCAACGGTGACGCTCACAAGGGATGCTGATGACTTTGGCTCAGGCCAGCGCGTGGTCTGCCTCATTGATTCGGTCCCCGCCGCAATCCTCGCGCAGGGAAAATCCGAGACCGTGAAGGTGGCTGACGGTGAGCATCGCCTGTTCTGTCAGGCAGTGAGCGGGGGCTTCACTCCGACGCCGGTTGCTACCATCAATGCCCAGGCGGAGCAGACGATTCAGTTCGGCGTGAGTCTCGGGCTTACCAAGGTGGAGCTCCGGGCGAAGTAGCGGCAGGCTGCGGATTCCTGTCGCTCTCTTGCACAAAATTCCCAGTTTACGGACGGGACGATCCGGGAACTTTTCTCGACTTCTAAAATCCCCTGATCATTCAACGTGCAAGGAGTTTTTGTCATGAATCGCAGAACCGTCATTTCCGGCGCCATTCTCGCGGGAGCGGGCATCAAGGCCTCCGGCGCTTTTGCCAAGGGAGCAGCGGTCGCCGTTGATCCGCTCGGCAGCGCCGTCAACACGGCGGTTGCCGATCGCAAGGGCAAGGCCTCGATCGTGTATTTCACCCGCGACCTTTCTCCGGCCGGCCTTCGCAAGATTTACGCAAGGATCAATCAGCAGCTCACGGGCAAAATCGCCGTGAAGCTCCATACTGGCGAGCAGAACGGCCCCAACATCATTCCGGCAGCCTGGGTGAAGGAGCTCGTCAAGGACATTCCGGGCGCCACAATCGTTGAGACGAACACCTACTACGACGGCGACCGCTACACGACCGAGAAGCACCGCAAGACGCTCGAGGTGAACGGCTGGACGTTCTGCCCGGTGGACATCATGGATGCCGAGGGCACCGCCATGCTCCCCGTGAAGGGCGGCAGGCACTTCAAGGAAATGAGCATGGGCAAGGGCATCCTCAGCTACGACTCCATGCTTGTGCTCACGCACTTCAAGGGCCACACGATGGGGGGCTTTGGCGGCTCCAACAAGAACATCGGCATCGGCTGCGCCGACGGACGCATCGGCAAGAAGATGATCCACACCTATCCCAACCAGGGCCAGTGGAGCATCAGCAAGGAGCCCTTCATGGAGCGCATGACCGAGTCTTCCAAGGCCACGGTCGATCATTTCGGCAAGAGGATCGCGTTCATCAACGTGATGCGCAACATGTCGGTCGACTGCGACTGCGCAGGCGTTGGCGCAGCTCCCGTGGTGACTCCCGATGTCGGCATCCTGGCATCCCTCGACATCCTTGCCGTGGATCAGGCGAGCATCGACATGGTCTACGGTTTGAACGAGAAGAGCGCCGAGCTGCGCAAGCGGATTGAAACCCGCCACGGCCTGCGCCAGCTCTCCTACATGAAGGAGCTCGGCATGGGCAGCGACAAGTACACTCTGGTCGACCTCGACAAGTAGCAGGCGTCTGACTCGAGCTGGAGAAAACGGCGTGTGTCCTGAGTGCGGCGCACGCCGTTCGTGCGTCTACGGCCTCCAGCGCTCAAGCTGAAGCCTTGAGGCCGCCCGCTCGAGTTCCTGGGCGATGCTCTCGATGAGAACGTTTTCCCAGCCGCTCTCGGGAAGGCCGTTTGGCGCGAGCACATGTTCGGCCTGTGCCCGGAAGAGCCCAATCCCGTCCTCTGCAATGGGTTCTGCTTCCGTCGAACTCGGGCTTCCTGCAAAAGACGAGCGGAAACTTCCTTGCAAATCCTCCTGACTGAGAATACTATCAATTCTGTTGCTAGTAGCAAAAATTTTGCTACTTAAATTGCTAGATAGGAAATCCCTATGCACAACCACCTGATTCCATCTGTTGAATCGACAACATGCGAATTCAAGCGCGAGTGGTCTGAGACAGTCAGATCCACTCTGAGCGCCTTTGCCAATACGGCCGGAGGTGCCATTTTCTTCGGTGTTGACAACAGCGGCAAGGCAGTCGGCGTAGACAATTCCGACGAGATCTCTCGCAGGGTTATTTCCATCATGCGTTTTGCCATGAATCCAGCCTGTGACAACCTGTGCCGGGTTCAAAACCTGCAGGTAGACGGAAAGACCGTCGTCAGAGTCTCTATTGCCGAGGGGGCTGACTGCCCCTACTTTGTGACGATGGAAGATGACCGGGGCAGAAAGGAAAGAAAGTGCTACCTGCGGCATGGGTCGAGCGACTACGAATCGACTGAAGATGAACTGCGGGACCTGTACCGCAAAGGCAACCCGATCCCGTATGAGATGCGTACGGCCCGCCACCAGGAGTTGACCTTTGAGGCGCTCAGCCGTTTCTTTGAAAGCTCCGGCATTGATTTCTCAGAGTCGAAATTTCCCATCCTTGGCATCCAGAACGAAACCGGATTTTTCACCAATCTCGGCTTTTGGGTATCTGACCAATCAACGGTGGAAACCCGCCTCGGGTTCTTTTCCGGGACCAACAAGGGCTCTCCCGTGAACGGTCTCCAGACCTTCATGGGTTGCATCATCGAGCAGTACGACAAGATCCGGCGCACGCTCTACAACCGGTTTGGGTATTCCTACGAGATTCCTGCCTTCACACTGAACCGTGACGGCACGCGCAACGAGGTCAGAGAATATCCGGAAGCAGCAGTCCGTGAAGCCTTGATCAATATGTTTGCGCATCGAGACTACAGTCTGGAGAACACGCAGGCGTTTGTGAGCTGCTTTACAGATCATCTGGAAATGCTGAGCTTTGGCGGGCTCCCTGCCGGGGTGGATGAATACCAGCTCAAGGAGGGAATCTCCATCCCGCGCAACCGCAGGCTTGCAGAACTTCTGATGCGGCTGTCGGCCATGGAAAAGTACGGACTTGGCATTCCGCTCATGTACTCCTCATACGAACCCTTCGGGCTGGAGCCGAAGATCATCGTTGAGGCGAAGATGCTCAAGATCATTCTCCCGAAGATCACGCTGAACTACTCGGGACTCTCCGAGCGACAGCAGTCCATCGTCCATTTTCTGAGGAAGAACGGCGCATCCACCAGGGCGGCCATCCAGGCGCACCTTGGCAAGTCCTATGGTACAACGATGAGCGAACTGCGCCCCCTTCTTGCGAGAGGCATCCTGGAAAAGACCGGAGGCGGAAAAGAAACGCAATACAAGATCAAGTAAAACACGCAGGGACTCGCTTCCACGCGCGCTCATGGCGAAAGGCGAAGCATTAGGCGGCAGGCTGAGGTAGCCGGCAAGGGCAAGACACATCTGTGGTAGGATCCGCCTCGCTTGCGGGAGGGCATTTCGTTTGTGGAAACGAAAGGCTGGATGAGTCAGGGGCTGGAGTGCCTCTTTCTTTGTCCGGCTTTTTTTGTTTTCTGGTCTTTGCAAGCTCTCCGGCCAGAAGACTCACAGGAACAAATCAATGGTTCAGCAAAAATATTTGTCGACGCCGGTGATGATCGCGTTCATCACGTTCATGAACATGTTTATCCCGCTATCGACCGACCTGTATCTGCCGGCGCTCCCAGCAATGGGCGGATATTTTTCCGTGAGCCAGTCGCTCGTGAGCCTCACGCTCACGGTGTTCTTCTTTGTGTTTGCCGTCAGCATGGTGCTGTTCGGACCTCTGAGCGACAAGTACGGCAGAAAGCCGATCCTGGTCTTCGGCGCAGCGCTCTTTTCCGCAGCCTCTCTCGTTTGCGCGCTTTCGGCGGACATCTACACCCTGATCGCCGGGCGCTTCTTGCAGGCTATGGGCTCCGGCGCGGTCATCACGGTGTCAACGACGCTCATCAAGGACTGCTTCAACGGGCGCATGATGAGCAAGATTCTCGCGATCACGCAGTCGCTTTCCGTGATCGCTCCGATGGTCGCTCCCATCATCGGCGGTCTTCTGCTGCAGTTCTCCTCCTGGCGCAGCGCCTTTTATCTGCTCATGGCGCTGGGCCTCGTGAATCTTGTTCTGTCGCTTCTTTTTACGGAGACGCTTCCCGCGGAGAGGCGCTTCCAGGGACGGGGCGCTGGCTCCCTGATGCTGCTCTTGGAGCAGGCCAAGCAGAAGCACTTCATGCTGGCGCTCGTGATGTTTTCGCTCCTTTCCGTTCCGTTCATGGCGTACCTGAGCGTTTCCTCCTTCGTCTACATTGAGACGTTCCACCTTTCCGCCCAGCAGTACAGTTATTTCTTTGCCGCCAATGCGTGTGCATCCATGCTCGGACCGGCCTGCTACCTGAAGTTAAAACAGGCGATGAACAACAGCCAGATCCTGATCCGGGGCCTGATGACTGCGCTTGCAAGCGGACTTCTGGTGATGTTTGTCGGGCCCCTGGGCGCGTTCCTCTTCCTCGCGAGCTTCGTTCCCTTCACGCTCGCCATGTCCGTGATGCGTCCCTTCAGCATGGACATCCTGCTCAATGAAGCCGGGAAGAACACGGGCACCGCATCCTCAATGATCAATTTCGTGCATACGCTCTTTGGCAGCATCGGCATGATGCTGGGGACGCTGCCCAGGGGAAATTTCGTGGTGGGGCTGGCGATCATCATGCTCTCGGCCACACTGCTGGCGGTCGCGCTCAGCAGGTTTGTCAAGGGACTTCGCAGTTAGAAATCGCGCCGTGAGGCGCCGATGAGCACCCGAGGCTGTCCGCAGGAGTTGTTCAATGCGGAGGACATGTCAGGCTTCAGGAAACTGGATGGTGATATCAGGCCGGTCAAGAGGGACGGCAACTGCAAGGGCGAGATGCCCGATCCGGCGCACCGGCACGCGCCAGCGGCTCCCCGCAGTGCCGTCCTTTGAGAAAATCGTGACGGTTTCAGCCTCTGCCTTGCCATCGGCGCAGATATTGCCGACGCCGATCACGAGTCCCCGGCCGTCCGCCTTCATGACGGCTTCCTTGCGCACCCAGAGCGTGAAGAACGCTTTTCGGAGCTCTCCGCCCGTGAGGCGCTCGAGCTGCTCGCGCTCTGCCGGGTGAAAGAGCCGCATCAGTCCGGGAATATTGCATTTGCGGGTCGTGTCCTCGAGATCAAGCCCGATCACGGCACTCGCGCAGACTGCGAGCGCCCCATGCGTTCTCGTGTTGGCATAGTTGAAATACGGAGCGGGCAGGTAGGGCTTGCCGTGGACGGAAGTTTGAAAATGGATGTCGGAGGCGGCAAGTCCGGTTGCGTTCGAGAGAATCTGCTTGACCTGGCTGCGGCAGCTCGCGAACCGGCTCTGCGCTTCGGGGGATGAAAAGCTCCTGGCCCGGGCCATCTCGGCCTCATCAAGCCACTCGGCAAACTGTTCAGGCGAGCCTGAGCTCGAGAGGGCGAACAGCTGCACCAGAACCCGGTCGGCGGGCAGGGCGGGTGATTGTGAAGGAAGCGCGGACATAAAGGATCAAGGTATCGTGTGGTTGATGCGCCATGGCGCTTCGGCCATTCTAAAATGGATAGATGGGCGCTGAGCCCGAAGTGTCAATTCCTGCCCCGGGAGCCGTACATGCAAAACACTTCTTTTGTCGGCGAATACTTTACCGCTCTGCGCAAGTTTTCGAACTACTCGGGGCGCTCCACGCGGCGCGAATTCTGGGGATTCACGGCGGTGGCGGCATTCCTGATCCTCTTGTCGTTTCTCGTAGTGGTCGTGCTTGCAAAAAGCGGCCTCGACAACTTCTTTGCTGGCGAGAGTCTGCTCATCATTCCCGGGCTTGTTGCCGCCTTCCACGTGATCCCTGGGGCCGCCGTGATGACCCGGCGGTTTCATGACCTGGGACTGCCAGGCGTGATGACGGCGTTGTTTGCCGGATTCGGCGGCCTCTTTTCGCTGATCAGCGCGAGCCGCGTGCTGGCACGCTTCGGTTTGCTTGGTCTTGCGGTTCTGTGTCTGGGAACCGCGATCGTGATGAGCTTTGTCTCGTATCCCGGAACGAATCGGTTCGGCCCGGTGCCCAAGGGCGCCAAGAATCTGCTGGACTAACCTTCCATCGACTGGCGATAGATCCGGATCGTCTTGGCAAGCATCAGCTCGGCAACGACGGTCATCGCAATCACGCAGCCCCATCCGGCCGTGCCTGTGAGCGTGCTCACTCCGGCGAGCACGGCGCACACGAGCGATCTTGCGGCCGTGAGGTGCGGCGTGAAGGTGTAGAACTTCTGCAGGGCCTCGAGCTGGATGCGCAGTCCCTTCACTTCTTCCGACTCATCCTTGCCGGGTTCCCCCAGCTCCGCGAAGGCTTGCTCGATGGCCGGGTCTGCCGCCTGCCGGACCTTGCGTCCGAAATGCAGCCAGACCGCGCAGGCGATGAGGATGAGCGCAGCGCCGATCCAGAGCGGGTTGATCCCGAGACTGGCCTGAACAAACATCGACAGGCCGTTCTTCACAATGAGGCACGAGCCGAGCAGCGTCACGAGGAAAAAGGCATGAAGGCCTTTCAGAAACGACAGCAGTCGGCTTGAGGCGAGAGCAAATCGCCCGTCGGAAGATTCTTCAGTATGGGACATGTAAGGAAGTCTGGATGAAGGAACTGGAGGAAGTGGCAGGGATACTACGAGATTAAGTCAGCTGTTGTAGTGATTACGGCACACAGTTTTCACTCTAGCGCCAACCCTGCCGGGACCAATATTACATCAATCCCGGAAGGATTGGACGGAGTTTTTTCTCCATGCGGCATTGCGAAAAACAAAAACTCCGGCAGTGCCGGAGTCAGCAAAACATCCCCCACCATGCCGCCCCAGACGAGGGGGGGGGGCATAGATCGGTCAGTCCTTGCAGGATGACTGATCAGATGAAGCGAAGCTCAACGCGCTTGTCCAGCGCAATGGCGTACTTCTGCAGTGTCCTGAGCGAAGGATACTTGCCGCGGGCCAGATTGCCCTCGAGGCGGGCGATGGCAGACTGTGTGGTGCCCATTTTCTCGGCAACCTGCTGTTGAGATAAACCTGCCTCGGCCCTGGCCGACAGAATGGAAGCAAGTGCTGCCGTTTCAGCCGGGGACTTGCCCGCCTTGCGGTATTCGGCTAGTAAAGCCTCTAGCGACTGTCTTCTTTTTGGTGCCATGTTTTTTTCTTTCACTATGTTTGATCCGTCCGGAGGATTGGAGCGAACCAAGACGCAGACATCCGGTTAGGATGGCTGCGAATCAACACAGGAAAGCGCTGTGGTCATTCTCTCCCCCTAACCACAGCAGTTTCCAACGGCAGGCTTGCCCTGAATGAGGGCGCATGCCAACTGATTACAAAATCATTCTATTGCACAAATGGGGTACGCTGCATTGCATGAGCGTGTATTGATTTTTTTTTAATTTGATGATAAGCAAAGGAAAGAGAAATAATCTGGATCTGAGTGATCCAGTTATTTCCGTTTTCATTTTTTGGATTTTTCTTTTCAAAATCAGGACTTTTGCATCTTCGATACGCAAAAGTCCTGAAAAAGACGTCAGCTACGGCCGGTTTTTTCTAAAAAACGAGGGAACTGCCGAGAAGAGATTCCCGTTGTGCTGCTCATCCTGAGCCGGGCTGCTCTCTTCGGCATCGGGCAGGGGTGCCGCCCCGGTGGCAATTTCAGAGATGGGGCGGAACAGGGGAACGGTGGCGGCCTTTTCGGGGGCTGAGGCCGGTTCCTGAGCCGCTGCTGACGGAGCATTCTGAACCGCGCTCGGCTCAGGCGCTGCGGCAGCCTGCGGAGCAGCCTGGGAGGGGGCCTGCATGGACTCGGGCCTGGTGAAGACGGCCTGAGTCGGCTGTTCGACGGGCGGTTCGGGTCTGGGCTCGGGCTTGGCGGGAGCGCTGTTTCGGAACAGGCTCTTGGCGGACGAGAAACTGCGCGTTGCGGGAGCTGCGGCCGGGGTTTCAGCTCTGTGCGCGGACGAAATTCCCGAGGCCGCAAAAGGGCGCTGAGCCTGAGGCTGTTTCTTCATGGCGGGAGCGGCAACCTCCGGGATGCTGCTTTCGGGTTTGGTTTCGCCAGCAAGGCCGGTAGCCACGACGGTGACGCGCATCGAGTCGCCCATGTTGTTGTCGAATGCCGTGCCGAAGACCACGTTCGCGTCGGGGTTGGTGAAATTGCGCATGATCGACATGACCTGGCGGATTTCGCTCTGGGTCATGGTGCCCTCGGAGGCCGTGATGTAGACGAGCAGCCCCATTGCCCCCTGCAGGTTTGCTCCTTCGAGCAGCGGGCAGGCGATGGCCTTTTCCGAAGCGATCTTTGCGCGGTCGGGGCCTTCAGCGGTCGCAAGGCCCATGAGGGCGGTGCCGCGGGCGCTCATGACTGTGCGCAGATCCTCGTAGTCGACATTGATCAGGCCGGGAGTGTGGATGATTTCGGCGATTCCGTTGCAGGCGCGGAACAGCACATCATTGGCTGCGGCAAAGCAGTCGGTCATGAGGGCGGAGCCGCCAACTTCATCCTCAAGCTTGTCATTGAGAATGATGATGAGACTGTCGACATGCTCGTTGAGTCTGACGATGCCCTCCTCGGCATTCCTCATTCTGCGGGAGCCCTCATAGAAGAAGGGCTTCGTGACAACGCCGACGGTGAGAATTCCCAGACTTTTTGCAATGCGGGCGATGACGGGAGCGGCCCCCGTACCCGTGCCGCCGCCCATGCCGGCGGTGATGAAGAGCAGGTTTGTTCCCTCGAGCGCTTCACGGATTGCGTCAGCGGCCTGTTCGGCTGAGGCGGCGCCGACCTCGGGCTTGGCTCCAGCGCCGAGTCCTGTTTCGCCAAGCGGAATCAGAACGTCAGCGTGTGATTTCATGAGGGCCTGGCGGTCCGTATTGGCTGCGATGAATGTGACGCCGCGCGTCTGGCGGGAAATCATGTGCTCGACGGCATTGCATCCGCCGCCGCCCACGCCGATAACCTTGATGACTGCTACAAACGAGTCCCCGGCTCCTTCGTCAGGGAGCATCTGAATCAGGCTGTCCATAATATCCAATAGGTCCTTGCATTAGTCAGAAAGCAAATATCCCAATATTTTCTCTTTTTTTCACCTGTTTTGCACGAGATTTAGGGGTCATTTGGAAAAAAATTGTGACCGGCTCCGGTTGCCCATTGCAGGAGCCCGCCGATAGAATTGGGCGCCATGCGATGGGTATTGACTGTTTTGATATTGCTGATGGTCCTGATGACGCTGGTTCCGTGGCTCACGAAGTTCGGCCTCGGCAAGCTCCCGGGGGACATCAACTTTTCGATTGGAAAGCACAAGTTCAGCATTCCGCTGATGAGCACGCTTCTGATCGTCGTCGGCTGCTATCTCTTGGGGCGGCTGATCTAATTCATTGAGGAGAAAGATCGTGGAAACGTCCTTCACGCTGCCTGATGCCGACGGCGTCGCATTCGCAAGCAGCGAGCACCTGCCCTTAATTGTGTACTTTTACCCGAAGGACTCGACGAGCGGCTGCACCCGGGAGGCGCAGGAATTCACTGAGCTCGCAGGCGAATTCGAACGTCTCGGCTGGACGATTGCCGGCGTCTCGAGGGATTCTCAGAAGAGCCACCAGAATTTCATCTGCCGCTACGGCCTTGGGGTGCGGCTTCTCTCTGACACCGAGCAGACCGTCTGCAATCAGTTTGGC
>Ga0310690_10005463_pt1 | contig 17213 bp, 16 predicted proteins | sample AusTroGonzalo_MG_2_FD_207661 | JGI IMG/M metagenome (GOLD analysis project Ga0310690, IMG submission 207661) | Bovine rumen microbial communities from tropical cattle in Woodstock, Queensland, Australia - Gonzalo_04 (v2) (version 2) | ecosystem: Host-associated > Mammals > Digestive system >...
TGCGCTTTGCTCTCCAGAATACAGAACACATCGGGATCCTCTGCTCTCAACCAATCGAGCAGTCCTTTGCTGATCGCCGAACGGATACCATTGAGATTATAACTGATTATTTTCATTTACCAATTACCATTTACCATTTACCAATCGACCGAATAGGTCGTACGTCTTTCCGTCACGGATGATGAGCACCTGTCCGTCGCGAAGTTCTTTGCGGATGGCATCTTCGCTCGCCGGCGTCTCGTCGAGTCCTTGTATCGGTGCGTAGCGATAACTGAAGATGACGGCTCCACTGGAATGGATAGAGATATCCGTCACGTCGTGGTTCGCAAGTCCTGACCAGAACTTAGCTCCGGCAGGGTAGGCATCGGTCGCTCTGGCGGTAGCAGCGCTTCCGGTGGTGTTGTTCGCCTTCGCTTCAAGGAGATCCACACCCATCTTCATGGCATTATTATTAACCGTGTTATTGGTCCAATCGCTCACGTTATAACTGATCCTGGTGATCAACATACCGCGTCCGGGCAGGTACTTGTCCCAGCCTTCTTTCTTACGTGCCTCCAGGAGGTAGAATATTTTCGGATCGGGGTCGTAACCAACCAAGTTATGCTTGTCTCCTTCGCACAATAAGATGGCATCTCCTGAACCGATATGAATCGGGTCGAGCCATACCTCTTGGGGATCTTTGAGAATACGCGGGGTTAACCATCCCATGAAAAAGCGTTCATAAGAGGAGTAGTTAGGCGGTGTATTACCGTCATTAAGGTACGGGCCGTAGTCCAAGATATCCCACTGCAGCAAGGTATGCAAGCCTTTCGGTGTGGTGTTTGTCTCGTAGAGATCCGGCAGACCCAGTACATGACTGAACTCATGGCAGAACGTACCGATACCGTTGTAGGTCTCGCTGAAGAAATTGATCTCGTTGGAGCATGCGTAGTTATCTATTTTCTTGCCGTCCACCGTGCATGCATATTTGGATCCGTAGTAACTCAGCCGGTAGTTATGCGGCCAAATGGTCTCTTTGGGACCACCGTCTGCTTCTCCATACCCTGCATAAATCACATAAACAAAGTCCACAATGCCGTTGTTGTCATTGTCGTAGAGCGTGAAATCCGCCCCGCCTTTGTCAGCCAATTCGCATGCCTCTTTGATCATCGCACCCACATTAGCATCATCGCCGCCCGCACTGTTCTTGCCATAATAAGCAAGGTTCTGACTCAAGGTATAAGGTCCGACAACATCAAAAATAGGGTTGTACTGACCATAACTCTGGTCATGGAAATACTGGCGGGCACTGCCTACTGAGTTTACCGTCTCGTTGTACGTTCTGCCGCCTTCGGTGTACGAGTACTCATAATGTCGGGTGAAATGATCGCCATTCAACATATTGTTGATGGTGTCGTAAGGGGTGGCAAACGCTTTGTCTTTGAAATTCACCAAGATCAGCAGTCCTCGCGGCGCTGCATTTGGTTTGGTGCCCACCATCTGTGCCGCTTGTACACGACGTGCTTGCTTCCGCTCACCGATCACTTGTAGTCTGGCTTGTTTAGCCTCCTCCGTCATCGGCATCAGACTTGTTTCATCTAACCACGTACCTCCGGCATCGGTCATATAATGACCGAAAGCGTTACCGTGCAGGTACACTTCTTTCTCTGTTCCGTCTGCAGCCGTGCGGATAATAGCGCCACGACGTGCCGGAACGGCTGTCGCTGTCACAGCGATCATACTTAGCATTACAATGCTCAAATACTTCCTCATGATTTGTTTTTTATTTGGATTTTAATTATTTACTTTTTACCACTAATCCACTAACCCCTAATCCACTAATCCTTCTTTACTCCGTGCTTCTCCAGCCAGCGCGTTTCACATTTGCTTCGCCGGTCTTCATTATGCACTTTCTTGCGTGACGGTTTTACGGCTAACCGATCACCGTTCGCCGCTGTCCGTTTAGCGTACACATACCATCCTTTGTCGTTCCGCAAGATCTCCCATCCGTCGAGCGTCATCATATAGTGATAATGCTCGTCGCCACGCAGGTAGGTCTGTATCGTGTCGCCGTTCGGTTGCACGCGCTCAATGATGCCCCGATAAGCCGGTACACGTGCCGGACCTTGTGCCTTCAACCCTAATGTCATCGTAGCCAGGAGGGCTACTAAAAATAACTTTTTCATAATCAATCTATATCTGTATTCTGTATTCTGTCAGCGTTAGCGGTCTTTACTCTTTTAAACAACTCGCTTGCAAAGACGAAATCGTTCAGCGCCTCGTTGTCGCTGGTGAAGATCTCATGCCGCGAACCCTGCCACTCGAGTTGACCGCCTTTGAGGAACACGATATTATCGCCTATCTCCATGATTGAGTTCATGTCATGACTATTGACGATGGTGCATATGTTGTACTCCTGTGTGATGTCTTGTATCAGGGCATCAATCACCAGACTCGTCTTCGGATCCAATCCCGAGTTGGGTTCGTCGCAGAACAAGTATTTGGGCTCCAACACGATCGCTCTTGCTATAGCAACACGTTTCTGCTGTCCACCGCTGATCTCACTCGGCATCAGGTTCCATACCCGCTCCGGCATCTCTACACGTCTCAGGCAGAACTCAGCCCGCTCCCTCATCTCGTCACGACTCTTCGTACTGAACATCTCCATCGGGAAGAGTACGTTCTCCATTACGGTCATCGAGTCGAATAAGGCGCTTCCCTGAAAGAGCATGCCCACCTGACGATGCAGCAGTCGGATGTCTTTACTTTTCATCTCTGCAATATTTGTGCCATCGTAAAGAATCTGTCCCGAATCGAGTGCATGTAATCCGATCATCGACTTCATCAATACCGTTTTTCCTGAACCCGACTGACCGATGATCATGTTGACCTCTCCGTCCCGCATGACCGTCGAAACATGGTTGAGCACCACATTTCCGTCAAAACTCTTCACTACATCTCTTACTTCAATCATAACAACAACTTCGACAAAATGAGGTCAAGGAACAATATCATAATGTTTGAGTTCACGACAGCGTTAGTCGAAGCCTTTCCGACATCGAGTGCTCCGCCGCGGGCGTAGTAACCGTAGTAACTCGCCATGCTCGTGATAACGAACGCAAAAACAAGCGCTTTGATGATCGCGTACCAAACGAAATAGGGATTGAAGGCGTACTGTACACCGAGCAGATAGTCATGTATCGTGATGATATCCGTGAACGCACCGACCCCGTAACCTCCGATCAGTCCCGCGGCAGTGGAAATGATGAACAGGAACGGCATCATACTCATGAACGCCAGGATCTTAGGCAGAATCAGGTAGTTGGCGCTATTGACACCCATGATCTCCAAGGCATCAATCTGTTCAGTCACACGCATGGTACCGATCTCGGAAGCGATGTTCGAACCTACTTTACCCGCCAAAATAAGACACAAGATCGTACTGGAGAATTCAAGCAACAAGGTGTCGCGCGTCAGCAGACCCGTTATGTACGTCGGCAACAAGGGATTCTCCGTGTTCGTCTTTGCCTGTATCGTCAAGATGGCACCGATGAACACTGATATCAGCAGCACGATGGGCAGACTCTGCAGACCCTGCTTCTCCAATTCCTTGCTGTACTGCCGCCAGAACATCCGCTGCCTGTCCGGCAACCTCAGCACGCGACCCATCAGCAAGAAATACTCCCCTGTATGTTGTAATAACTGCATCTACGCTCAAGCCTTTTATTTGACTACCGCACCCGTGGCATTGTAGAGAACGCCGTTCTTGAGAATGAACAACTGACCGTTAATAACGATTTTCTGTATTCCATATTCGGTACTCTGTATTCCTTCCAGACCCTCGTCTTCTCCTCCTTCGGCTTTGGTGACAGCTATTTTGTATTCTTTCTTCGTGCCGTTTTTGGCAATCACATTGATGGTTGTTTCCTTTGCGGGATCACCGGCTGCAGGTACGTCCATTTCAAAACCGCTTGCTTTGTCTGCCTTCGCATCGGGGTTATTGAGTACGAACTCAACTATCACTGTTTTAATCTTCTGGTCTGCCGGTACTTCATAAGCGAAGACGCCGTCTTTCTCTTTCACTTCCGTTTTGTTGATCTCCAATGCTTTGATCGTAGCATCGCTGTCGTCCGTTACAGGGCGAATGATGTTGATGGTATATTCAATAGCCGTGGCGCCATCTTCTGCGGTAACGGTGAAAGTAGCCGGTACGGTGTCGCCCGGAGCTGTCGGAACATCAATCTCAAACTCCTTCTTTCCGCTCGATGTAGCACCACCGTCATTCATCTCGTACTTAACGGTCACCTTCAAATCTTGGCTCGCATAAGCTACCATGTAGTTATACACATTACTCTCCGCTTTCACTGTATCACCGTTCACGATCAGGTACTTGAGCGAAGCGTCTTTGCTCTCATCGCCGCACGAACGTTTGATGGCGATAGATGTGAAATAAGCATTCCAGTCGGTTACATCGCCGCGAACGACGTAGATGGATTTTTTACCTGCAGCAGCTGCCGGCAATTTCCATTTTTTCTCCCCTGAACCGTTGATGTCTTCCGTTATCTCCGCGATGAGATTACTGCCAGCTTTGTCTTCGTACAGCTTGAGTGAACCCTCAACATCTGCTGCTGTGGTAATATTCATAATGAACATATCACCTTCTGCAAATGCGCCATCAGCGAGCGTTACACCGAAGTAGCATTTCTTATCTAACTTACCTGCCTTACCCAAGTTAGTCTCTGTCGTACCGCCTATAGTGCTGTTTGGATCAACTGAAGCTGTTTTGTCTCCTGTGAGGTTGGCTTTAATCAACACTCCGCAGTCGCCATCAGCAACCGTTATCTTGAAGTCCGCCTTAACAGCCGGATGAGTCTCGTCATTGTTCTTATTCCATGCTTCGCAAGCGAAAATGATTTCGCCGGCTGCATCGGGCGTGAAGGAATAGGTCTCGCTTGTTGCACCTTCAATCTTCTCGCCATTTTTGTACCATTGGTACGAAGTAGCGTCTTCTGCCTCGCAGGTGAGGGTCACTTCTTTGCCTACTTTTGCTTTGTCTGAACCGGTGACCTTAGCTTCTGTCACGGGGTCTGTACCGATAACAACGATCTTCAACTCAACTGCGTTACCGCACTTGCCGTCTTTGACATCTTGCGTAGCGGTAAAAATGTGCTCGCCCTTCACCGCAGTCCATTTGTTCGCAGTGATCGTTTCTCCGTTCTTGCCTGCGATCGTTACGTCTGCGCCGTTACCGCCTTCGGTGGAGAATGTAATTTCATCATTCGCTACAACATCCACCGTCTTACTTGCCTTTAGAACCAACGGGCTTGCGGGCGCCTCGCAGGAAGCAGTGAACGTAAGAGATTTCAATGCCATGTTTCCTCCACTGTTCTGTAAGATATACAAGCGATAGGATTTGCCTGCTTTAAATACATAATCTCCTTTACCTTCTAAATCTATAGCAAAGTCTTTAAAAGTATTTGCAGCTTCAAATGACGCAACAACAGATCCCTCTTCGCGAGAACCGGTTAAATAAGAACCACCGGGAGCCACTTCTCCTGAAAGACATTGCATAGAAGCTCCGTCTGTTCCCGCTACATAATTACCGCTGCTCTGTTTGATAACTTTTTTGTTCGTGTTGTCGAACCACCATTTCAAAACCGTTTCATCTTCTTTGTATAAATCATATATCTTATTTGGCATTTTAGTTTCTGAACCGGCGCAATCAGCAAAAGCATCAAAAATAGTATCTTTCACAATGTCCACATATACAGTGCATTTGCGATTGATATTATTTTGACCGATGTTTACAGATAGTGTTGCATCTACAGTTGGCTTAAAAACTACACCTAATTTATGAGGACCTAAATATTTATCTCCATCAATAGTAGTAACGGCTGGCGCTGTTGCTGACATAAAATAAATAGCATTGTTTTCAAGCACAATACCTCCTGTTGGACCGGCTTGGCTGTAACAATAACCTTGTCCGCCTGCTGCAGACCACTCAATGGTAACTGTTTCACTCGCCAACAAACTCATTGTTGCCAAAATGGCGAGCGTAAAAGTAAAAATCTTTTTCATGTTTTTTGATGTTTTAAAGTTTATTAAATATTTGTTAATTTGGTATGTGTTCTATACTCTTTTCCGCCCCTATTATTTCACGCTGCAAAATTACTGCTTTTTTTTTACATACGCGTGCATATATTGCCTATATTTGTGTAATTTTTGACGAAAAGAGTGGATTTTTGCCTTTTATACATTAATTATTTGCACATGTGCGCAAAAAGTTGTACCTTTGTGGTCGAATTTGTAAAGTTGACTTTGCAAAACAATATAACCCGATATTCATTTAACAATTAAAATCAAATCATTATGAAAAAAATTTTTACATTAACAATTGCCGTATTGGCAAGTTTCAGTTTAATGGCAGACGATTTTGTGCTCAGTTTCGACAATTCTGCAACAGACAAGAAATCGTGGACAACAACGGATGGTTCTACGTTCACAGTTGATCCTGCACACGGCGGAAGTGCTTGGACTATAGCAGGAGTGACGTTCTTTAAGTTTTCCGATGATAAGACCTACACGATTACTATTCCGAGTGATATAGTACTCGAAAAGGTTCATGTGGCTGGTTATACGAACGGTTCCTCTACCGCATATTTCTCCAAAATTGCAGGGCAGGATGTTTCTGATAAAAAGTTCCCTGCGAAAGCGAGCGGTGCCTCTTCTCAAACATTCAATGAGTTTGATGTTCCTCTCTCTCAGACAGGCGGAACTGTTGCATTCGAAGTTCCGGACGGTGACCAAATAGCGCTGTTCCTTACTTTCTCGGGCACACTTCCTGTACCTACCGATCCGGTCTCTACCGTTAATATTTCAGGAAGCAGTTCTACCTATGTAAACCAAAAAATTACGCTTGAGGCCACTACGGACAAAAGAGCAGAATCGTACAAATGGGCTGTAAACGGTACCGACCAAGCAGGTGCAACAAGCAGGTCTTTCGACTTTACTCCGACTACTGCAGGTACATACAATATTGTAGCATATGCTAAAAACTCTATCAATGGTGAAAACTGGATCGCTTCTACAGCACATGTAGTAACCGTTTCCGAGAATTTGGTACAAAAGGAGGTAACAGAAGCTACTACATGGGATTGGTCAAAAGCCGGCACGGGCCTCGCGGACTGGACAGACGGTTCGAATCCTCGCAAAAACCTGGATACCGTTGTGATGGCAAATGTAGCGGGCATTACCAATGATGCAACCTTTAACTCGCAGGCACTTCGCTTTGCAGGTCAGAACCCCAATAAAGGCGGCTATGCAATAGGTGGTTTCATCCAATTCAAAACGACCGTTGCCGGATATATTCAGGTTGATTTTAGTGATACCGGAAGTTCTGGAACACGCGATCCTCGGTATTTGAAGGTTAATGGCACTACCAACAAAACGGTTAGTTCAAAAAATACAACGAAAGTCACATCAGCCTATATTGCAGTTGACGCCGGTACGGTAACCATCGGAGGCGCTTATGAGGATGACTCTCCTCAGTACCTGCGTGTTTACAAGATATTGTTCGGTACCGGCACGATACCTACCGCTATTGAAAACACCGAGGCAGAGGTGAAGACCGTTAAGACCTTCGAAAACGGTCAGCTGATCATCATCAAGAACGGCATCAAGTACAACGCTACAGGTGCGATTGTAAAGTAAAATTTAACTGCATAAACGGCTCGCTTCGGCGGGTCGTTTGTGCCTTTTAATCCATAAAAATCTATTTGTATGAAAAAATTATTCTTTTTAGCTGCTGCCGTATTGGCAACAATGACTATTAACGCAACCGGTACAACCGGTAGTTGGCAATTTGCAGGGAAAACCGCTCCTGATCTTGACGCTACAGTCGATGGAACAAATATCAAAATATATTTCCTTGCGTCTGATGCCAGTAAACAATACTCCGTAGAAGATGCAGGTTACAATGCTGCCGTTCCTGATGACATGAAAGTAAAAGACAAAAAATCGTTGAAGCTAGGCGCTAATGCTAACTATTTGAAAATCACTCCGATCGACGCGTCCGGAGAATTCGCTAAACAGGATACATTGTATATCTGCGGCTACAACAAAATGAAAATCAGCAGTACCGCCGCACAAACAGGAGACATTTCTGCTTCTCTGGCAACCGGTACCGGTAAAAGCGACCAAAATATAGCTAAGGTTGCTTTTCCGGCAAATACCAAGGAAGTGTATATCACTCGCGCAGAAGGATCCGGTACAGGTGTTTCTGCCATTAAAATCGTTGCTTTTAACGACCCTGGTGATCCTATTCTTAACTCAGACAAAGACGCTCTGGATCTCGCTATCGCACGTACCGGAGCAACAGAAAAGAAAGATTCATTCGTACTTTCCGGAATCCATTTGGATAAAGTAGCAGAACTTAAAATAACCTTCCCGGATCATGAGGGTCTGACTATTAGTTCTACAACTATTACACCGGAAACAGACGGATCGCTTGAGCAAAAATTCTTCGTGACCTATGCTCCGAAAGCAGAAGAGGATGAGTTTAGTGGTAATATAGTTGTAAAAGCAGACGCTAATGAATTCAATATCGCACTCAAGTGCAACAAGAAAGTTGCTCAAGAAGAGTTGAAGGAAATTGCCGGAGACGCAACTTGGGATTTTGGCGCATGTGGTCAGAGCGCCGATGTAGTTCCCTATGACAAAAACGACACATTGATTTTCTTTAATGTGGCTGAAGGTTGGGCTGCTACTTTCCCCGCAGACCAAATCGCAGGTAAAGGTCAGTATTTCTATTATAATGCAAACAAGTGCTTCCAAGGTTCTGTGCTGAGAATCAAGACAAGTGCCGCCGGAAAATTGGAAGTTATTTATTCCAACACGGGTAACCGTACAGAAGAAAGCGACCGCCGTTTCTTGACAATTAATGGAGTGAAAGTAGGTGAAGGCTCCATGAAGAGCAGCGAGAAAGATACCATCTCTGATATTGCTGTTGAAGCTGGTGAGATCTTAATTGGAGGTCTGCAAGGTACTGATCCGCAAATGCTTCGCTTCTACAAGGTTGTATTTAAGGCTGCTGCCGCTCCTGGGGAAGAGAAGAGCAAAGACGCTTCCATCTCATCTATGAAGATCAACGGCAAAGAGGTTGCAGAGAAAGAAGGCAAATTCGCTTACGAAGTACCGGCTGAAGAAAATCTGGCGAAAGTGAAAGTAGAGTTCGAGCTTGCAGCCAAAGCAACTGCTGACAAGGAAAGTCCGCTTGAGATCGAGGTTCCCGCAGCCGGTGCAGCCGCTAAAGAAGAGACTATCAACGTGACTGCAGAAGATGGTGTTACCAAGAAAGCGTACACGATCTCGATCACCAAGAAAGCAGCGTCTGTTGATCCCGAACCGGAAGATCAGGCTGTTGAGAACGTAAGCGACGGAAAACGTGCGTACAAGATGATAGAGAACGGTCAACTCGTGATCATCAAGAACGGCATCAAGTACGACGTTACAGGTGCAGTCGTTAAGTAAGCACTTAACGCTTTAACGAAAAATCGCTCTATTCGGAGCGATTTTTCTTTTTTTTACTTGCGTATGTCAATTTTTTTTTGTACCTTTGCGCCCGATTTTGAATGACACAATCATGAAACAGTTTTTCGTACTTAGTATAGCTCTTATGGCGACGCTGACGCTGAGCGCGGCTGAATGGACGCTGACGTATAAAGGCTACTCTTGCAAACGCACTATGTGTGACGGACCGTTCTACAAAGCCGGAACAAAAATCACGCTCTCTTCCGGTGTACCTGTCTCTGAAGACGGTAAGGTTTTTGTCGGATGGATTTACGGTAAGAATACCTATCGACCGGGTGCAACCTTCGTTATGCCGAATAACGATGTGCTACTTGTACCCTCGTGGAAAGACGCCGATGAGGCGATAGAGGGAATACAGAGTACAGAATACAGAGTACAGAAAATCCTTCGAAACGGCCAAATCGTCATTCTGCGGGACGGCATGGAATATGATGTGCTCGGTAATAGAATACAATAGAATCGTGATCTCGTGATCTCGTGATCACGTGATTTCAAAAAACAATAGCGACAATGAAAAAAATCCTCTCTATAGCTCTCTTAACAGTCCTCTCTTTGGCTGCTTATGCCGTTCCCGCGCGGAGCAACTGGCAGACCTATACCCAAGCGGATGGCTCCACCATAGAGATCCGACTCATCGGAGATGAGTTCTGTCATTTCACCATCAACCGTGCCGGGCAACGCGTCCGTCTGAACGATGCCGGTATGTACGAAGTGGTTGGTGAAGCTCCGACTCCTCAGCAATTCCGCCAGCAGCACGCTCGACTCAAAGCACGCCGGCAACGCCAGGACGTAGGTGTCAAGCCGAACCTCGCTCCGAAGGGCGTGGTCATCGTGGCGAACTTCAAAGATCAAGAGTTGCTGCCTGCCCATACCCAAGAGACCTTTGATGAATTGTGCAATGCCTTAAACTGCACCGTCAATGCCGGATATCCCTCTGCAGGGCAGTATTTCGCCGACCAATCCAACGGTACTTATCGCCCGCAGTTTGATGTATTCGGACCCGTGAACCTCACCCGTAAGACGGAATATTACGGCAAGGATATCAATGAGAAAGGCAATGACCAGCATGGCGCAGACGCTGTTGTAGAAGCCTGCAAACTGGCGAACAAAAAGTTCAAGATCAATTGGGCTGACTATGACTCCGATAACGACGGATACATTGATTTCGTCTATCTTATCTATGCCGGTATGGGACAAGCGAGCGGTGGTGAACCCAATACTATCTGGCCGCATAACTGGGAGATCTCTTCGGCGCGCGAGTTATATGCGGACGGCGATGAGAACGGCGAGCATGGTACGATTCATTACTGCACCTATTCGGAGGCGGAGTGTGTTGTGGGCGGCAAATATATCGAGAGTTATGCTTGTTCGGCTGAGTTGTATTATGATGAGTCGCTCTGCGGCATCGGTACGCTCTGCCATGAGTTCGGGCATGTTATGGGTCTGCCTGACCTCTACGACACCGACTACGACATAAACTACGACGAAGACCTCACTCCCGGCAACTGGGATATCATGGACGCCGGTAGTTATAACGGTGACGGACATTGCCCGCCTAATTACGACCCGTGGGAGAAAGCGTTCTTCGGATGGGCTTCGATGGAAAACCTCTATGACTATGGGCATAAACTGCAAATCGTAGCGAATGGCAAGGAAGGGGCAAAGATTTATCAGATCAACGATTCTGCCAAACTGAAGAAACCGACCGAGCCCGGACTCAGTTATTATATCGAGAATCGTCAGCAACAAGGTTGGGACTCGTTCGTGCCCGGTCACGGTCTGCTCATATGGTATGTGGACTATAACGAGGATATATGGTTGCAGAACGCACCGAACGTCACTTCGACGGAAGGCTCGCCGCTCTATTCCATCCTCTCGGCTAAGGGCACGAGGATCGGTACAGCAGAAGACGGACCTTATAACACGTTCCCCGGAAAGGCGCATAAAGATTCCATTATGTTGCTGCCCGACCGACCCCTGCGTAATATTACCGAAACGAATGACACTATCTCGCTCATCTATATTGAAGAACTGTTCGCTTATACCGTGCGCTGGATGGTGAACGGCGAATTGCTGGAGAGTAAGGACTATAACCTTGACGGCTCGGAGAACCTTGAAATGCCGACCAAAGAGGTCGTTCCTTGCGAAGGAATGAAGTTTATCGGTTGGACCAAGAACGCCGCATGGTTTGATCCATTCAATGTGCCTGACGACCTGTTCATCCGCGCGAAGGGACGCGTCACTCGACCCATGACCTATTATGCTGTATTTGAATAAAGAGATGAAGCGACTCCTATTCATACTAAGCGCGTTATTCCTCGCCCTCTTCGTCCATGCCGACGATTATATCACTGTGACGCATAATTTTGTTACAGCAGATATAGCGTATTCTTCCAAAAATAAGGTGGGTGAAATGCGTGACGGCACGGTTTATACTTGTAATGGGACTGCAACGTTTACGAACAAAGACCCTTACGGTGTCTGTATTGAAATCCCGAATAATAACTATGTGATCGTATCTCCTCCAAGAGGGCGCTTGAGTCATATGACTTTTTCCCTTATCTCGGGGTATGGGTCGCTGGATGTATATGTCTCGCGGGACAATTCTACATGGACGGAAGTGCCTATAAAGTCAAGATACGCAGGAAGCGTCGTTACGGTGACAGCAGCGTTGTTTGGAGATTACTATGTTAAGTTAGTAGGAAAAACTTCTACAGCTTATCTACTATCGAGCATCTATTATTCCCACCCGGACTGCGGGTGTTTCCCTTATATCCCCGAAGAATGAAAATAGCCAACGACATATTGATTCCTGAACTCGCGCGACTTATCAGCGAAGGCAAAGAGGTGCGGTTCACCCCTTCCGGCGTCAGCATGCGACCCTTCATCGAAGGTGACCGGGACAGTGTCGTCATGGCGCCTGTGACGGACGATCCCAAGAGGGGAGACATACTCCTGGCGAAGATCCGACGACCGGCAACTACCTATGTGCTGCACCGTCTAATCCGCATAGAAGGCGAAACGTTTGTCCTTCAAGGGGACGGCAACTTAATGGGTGAAGAGCAATGTGCGCGCGAAGAGATCATCGCACGCGTCGTGCGTATCGAAACGCCTTCCGGACGTCGCAAACCCCTCACACGAGGCCGATTATGGTACGTGCTCAAGCCTGTGCGTAAATGGCTTTTGAAGATTTATCGGCATACCGTCGTCCCGGTATACCGTCATTTTGAAAATAAAAAAATAAAATAATATGAAATGTATTTCCGGTTTTCGCCTGCGTAAGTTAGGCAATGAGTACATCCTCGTCGGCGAGTCGATGGAACTCATTAACTTCAACAAGATGATCACCCTTAATGAGACCGCCGCTTTCCTCTGGGAGAACGCAGAAAAACTGACCAAAGAACAAGGTTCGTTTGACGCGAATGGCTTGTGCAAAGCCCTCTGCAATGAGTACGAAGTGGATCCGTCGCAAGCCATGACAGATGTAACCAATACGATCTCTTCCTGGCAAGAGGCTGGCGTTATTGAAGCATAACCAATGAAGTGCTCAGAGATAAAAAAAATACTTGGTGATCGCTTGACCGTTATCGGTAACGACGACCTCGATATCCGGCATCTGTTGATAGACAGCCGGCAGTTGGGTGCAGACCCTGCTGCTACGCTCTTCTTTGCCATCAAGACCGACCATAACGACGGAGCCAAATACATCCCTGAACTGCAAGCGAAGGGTGTACGTGCGTTCGTTACGGAAGATGCTGTAGGCGCGCTCCAAGACCTTGCCGCCCACGTGCGTTCGCAGTTCACAGGCACCGTCATCGGTATCACCGGTTCGAACGGCAAGACCGTCGTCAAGGAGTGGCTCTACCAACTGCTCAAAGACGATTATACCATCGTGCGGTCTCCCAAGTCCTACAATTCCCAGATCGGTGTACCATTGAGCGTGTGGCAGTTGGAAAAAATCCTTAACGACCCTAAGGACCTTAAGGACTTTAAGGACCCTCTCGCGATTTTTGAAGCGGGTATAAGTCAGCCCGGCGAAATGGAGAAGTTGGAGCGGATCATTCGCCCGACGATTGGTGTGATCACCTATATCGGTCATGAGCACGATGAGAATTTCGAATCTCTCGAGCAGAAACGGGCAGAGAAAATGAAACTGTTCGTTCACTCCGAGAAGGTCATCGAAGACCCTACTCATCAAAACGTCCGCACTTGTGCGGCGGTCATGCGGGCGCTGGGGTACGACGAAGAGACCATCATGCGTAGAATCCTTCAGCAGACGCACGAGACGGTCATGAAAGTGAACCTCTCCGCACTGGTGGATAACGTGCGCTATTTCCGTTCGCTCCTTAAACCAGACACCAAACTGACCTGCATGGTCAAGGCTTTTGCTTATGGCGCAGGTAGTGTCGCGGTAAGCAAAGCCCTCCAAGCAGCCAATAGCCAACAGCCAATAGCTAACAGCCAATTAGTGGACTATCTCGCGGTAGCGGTAGCTGACGAAGGCGTCGAACTGCGACGCGCAGGGATCACACTCCCGATTATTATTATGGACCCGGAGGTGGCTTCCATGGATCTGATTCTCGAGAATAACTTAGAGCCGAATGTCTATAGTCACCAATCCCTCAAGACCGTTATCGCTGCCGCTGAGGCGAAGGGACTTGAACATGTGCCTATCCACATCAAGATCGACTCCGGCATGCACCGACTTGGTTTCTATAAAGAAGACATGCCGTGGCTCATCGACCGTCTGACTCATCAGAAAGCGGTGCATGTGGCATCTGTCTTCTCGCACCTCGCCGGTTCCGACGAACCCCAATTCGATGACTTCACCCTTCAGCAAATCCGCTATTTCGATGCCTGCGCGGAGGAACTCAAAAAGGGTTTGTCTTATCCGATACTCAAGCATATTTGCAATAGTGCGGGTATAGAGCGCTTTACCGACTACCAATTCGACATGTGCCGCTTAGGCATCGGTCTGTACGGTTTCTCGTTTGCGGGTGCGCAACTGCGCAATGTGTGTACACTCGAGACGACCATCCTGTCTGTCAAGACTGTCAAAGCCGGTGAGACGATAGGCTACGGGCGGCATACCAAACTCACCGAAGACCGCGTTATCGCTGTTATCCCTATCGGCTATGCCGATGGTTTCGACCGCCGTTTCTCCAATTATGGCGGTGAGGTCTATGTCCGCGGCAAACGCTGTCCTGTCGTAGGCAATGTCTGCATGGACCAAGCCATGATTGATGTCACGGGCACCGATGCCCGACCGGGTGACATTGCCGAAGTGTTCGGCGAACATATGCCGCTCCAGGAACTTGCAGATAAGCTCGGAACCATTACGTACGAAATATTAACCTCCGTTTCACGTCGTGTCCAACGTATCTATTTCTACGAATAACCTCACTATTGGATATATAGCTAATAGCCAAAAGCCAATAGCCAATAGCCGGAAGATAGTCCAATCTTCCCTTACCTTCTCGCTCCATGCGGGCGAGTTGGTCTGCATGCTTGGACCTAACGGCTGCGGCAAATCAACCTTACTGCGCACATTAGCGGGCTTACAACCACCACTTAGTGGCGAGTATAAGCTAATAGCTAATAGCCAAGAGCCAACAGCCAAAGACATCGCTCTCGTTCTCACGGAGCGACTGTCTTTAGAAAACACCACCGTCCATGACGTCGTAGCCATGGGGCGTTATCCCTATACCTCGTTCTTAGGCGGCTTGACCGATAAGGATGAATCTATCATCGCTAAATCTTTATCACAAGTCGGCTTTGAAGGTCAGTCCGTAGGACGGTCTTTTTTCAACGCTCATTCGGACGGAGAAAAACAGCGAATATTGATTGCTAAGGCGCTCGCTCAGCAGACACCTATTATATTATTAGACGAACCTACCGCCCATTTGGACTTGCCGCATAGAATATTAATCTTGCGTCTTCTCCGTACCCTCGCCCATGAGCAAGGAAAGACGATATTGATCTCTACCCACGAGTTGGACCTCGCCCTCTCCCTCAGCGATCGTATCCTCCTCATGACTCCCGGCAAAGGGATACAGTTGGATACAGCAGATAATTTGCGCAAGACGAACGCCTTCACCTCCGCCTTCGGCATGGACATCTTTAATCCGTTAGGATAAATAGAACATTAGTGTATAGGTATTGCATAGGTATTGACCAGGTGTTAATCAGGTAATGACCACGTTTCGGAATATAGAACATTTCTACACCCGCTCAGCGTAGAATAAAGTTGGTTTGCCGGCAACGCGACAGCCGATCACGAAATCTGTACCACCGTCACGGAGGTGGTGCAGTTTTTTCTTTAATTGATCAGGGGTTAACGGATAATTGCGACAAAGAATATTCGCTTGTTTGAGACCTTGTTTCTCTACGATTTTCCAAACGCGACCCGGAAAGTCCGGTACTAATTCTTCCGAACAATATAAATGCGTATTGACGTCTAATTTAGTTAGTCCGAAACGCTGTGCGACTAACTTATACGCGCCTGCCTTTAAAATTGCAGCGTTGGGCTCATAAAGAAAACTGAAAACTGAAGTCTGAATACTGATAACTGAATTCTGCTCCTCATCTTTCGTAAACACAAACGCTTGGTCTTTTTGGGTAAGATCTATCGCGGTAATTCGGCCTGTTCCTCCGCTTAGCAACAACAGCTCTTTGACTTCGTTTTTGATGGCGACGACATAAATGTCCCACGTTACTTGAGAGAGGCTTGTGATGGCTTGTGTCAAGTCCAACATAGGCGATAACTTTATCATCAGGCGCTTGCCATGCGCAAGAAGAGTAGGGAGTAGTTCGACTACATTCGGGGTACAATCTTCGAGACGGAATACTTTGCCGCCATGCGAGTCTCTGCGAGCGGGATCAAGGAATATTAAATCGTACTGCCCTGCCGTTTTCAGGAACTCTTCGGCGGAGGTGTTGTGAATAGCGATAGGCTTATTGGCAAAGTTATGGGCTGCTATGCGACATAGTTCTGCGTTCTGCTCGACATAGTCTGTGTGCTCAAACGCTTCGCTTAGAAAATAGGTGTCCACTCCGTAGCCGCCTGTTAGATCTACCATCTTTTCGCCGCTAACAAGACTTGCCTTGTAACGTGCAGCGAGTTCAGAGGAACATTGTTCGCAACTGAGGCGAACCGGATACCACCAATCGGGAATAGAGGCAAAGGTGGGCAACTTATCCGCTGTCCGTTCGCGACCCTCAACTTGCTGGAGAAACCACCTCCACTCGTCGTCTTTCAGGTGCTTGTATTTAGAGCGCTGCAACGCTAAATCTTCAATCTTCAATCTACAATCTTCAATTGAGTATTATGATAATAATACGAAAGGATTTCTTCGTACTTCATTCCTTCGGACGCCATGACCGCTGCACCTATCTGACACAGCCCTGCGCCATGACCCCAGCCGTGACCGGAGAGGGTAAAGGTGATAGGTGATTGGTTATTGGTTATAGTCTTTTCTACTTCAAACCAACTGCTATAGAGACAGGTGCGGGAAATCCATAAGCGGATTTTGAGTTCTTTGCCTATAATCTCCGTGTGTTTGGTACCGACTATTTTGAGACTATCAATCCTCCCTGACATACCGCGATGAAGGGGGATAAGGTCGATGATCTCACCGAAGTCTATA
>Ga0310690_10005465_pt1 | contig 17209 bp, 15 predicted proteins | sample AusTroGonzalo_MG_2_FD_207661 | JGI IMG/M metagenome (GOLD analysis project Ga0310690, IMG submission 207661) | Bovine rumen microbial communities from tropical cattle in Woodstock, Queensland, Australia - Gonzalo_04 (v2) (version 2) | ecosystem: Host-associated > Mammals > Digestive system >...
TAAATCTTCTCTTCTCTTCTCTTTTCTGTCTGGTCTGCGCAAATCTTGTTAAATCTGAAAGAATCATAGATTCTATTAAATCTCCAAGATTTACCAGGGTTCGACGAGGGTGTATATCATCATTTCCAGGATTTCCAGGATTTCCGCCGAAGGCGGGGAACTTACACTGGTATTTCTTCGGTATTCTTCATTATCTCCCGCTTTGCGAAATCCTGTAAATCTTATAAATCTTCTCTTCTCTTCTCTTTTCTGTCTGGTCTGCGCAAATCTTGTTAAATCTGAAAGAATCATAGATTCTATTAAATCTCCAAGATTTACCAGGGCTCGACGAGGGTGTATATCATCATTTCCAGGATTTCCAGGATTTCCGCCGAAGGCGGGGAACTTACACTGGTATTTCTTCGGTAAATACCGAAGAAATGGCGAAGAAATAACAAAGAAAAGAGCGATTGGATGCCCGTTATTCAGAAAATTTTAGTATCTTTGCAGTTTCGCTTATGGCACGCTTTTTGCTATAAAGCATTAACGGTTAATGATTAATGGTTAACGATTAAAGGTTAACGATTAATGATTAATGGTTAAACGATTAAACCTAAACAATAAACTGTAAACATTACAAAGTATCATATGGCCAACTTTTTGACCCAAATCTTCGGCAACAAGAGCCAGCGCGACCTGAAGGTCATCAAGCCCTTCCTTGACGCCACCCTTGCCGTCTACCCCGCCATCCAGGCCCTCAGCAACGACCAGCTGCGCGGAAAAACCATTGAATTCAGAGAAAAGATAGCCCGTGCCATCGACACCGAGGAGACCGAACTCAAGGCCCTGCACGACCGCATCGAGGCCGAATACGACATGCCCGTCGAGGAGAAGGAAAGCCTCTACAAGCGCATCGACGAGCTGGAGAAGCACAGCTACGACAAGACGCAGAAGGTGCTCGACGAGATACTGCCCGAGGCCTTCGCCGTGGTGAAGGAGACGGCACGCCGCTTCGCGCAGAACGAGACTGTCACCGTCACTGCCACCGACCACGACCGCGACCTGGCGGCCACCCACGCCTCCATCACCATCGAGGGCGACAAGGCCGTGTACCAGAACCACTGGATGGCCGGCGGCAACGAGATTACCTGGGACATGGTGCACTACGACGTACAGATCATCGGCGGCGCGGTGCTGCACAGCGGCAAGATTGCCGAGATGGCCACCGGCGAGGGTAAGACCCTCGTGGCCACCCTGCCCGTCTATCTCAACGCGCTGCCCGGCAAGGGCGTCCATGTGGTCACCGTCAACGACTACCTCGCCAAGCGCGACTCCGAGTGGATGGGCATGCTCTTCGAGTTCCACGGCCTCTCCGTCGACTGCATCGACAAGTGGGAGCCCCACAGCGACGAGCGCAAGCGCGCCTACAACTGCGACATCACCTACGGCACCAACAACGAGTTCGGCTTCGACTACCTGCGCGACAACATGAGCCGCAACCCCGAGGAGCTGGTGCAGCGCGGCCACAACTACGCCATCGTCGACGAGGTCGACTCGGTGCTCATCGACGATGCCCGTACGCCGCTCATCATCAGCGGCCCAACCGGCAAGAACGACGACGAGCAGGAGTTCTACCGCTTCAAGCCCACCATCGAGAAGCTCTACAACGCCCAGCGTCTACTGGTAACACAGTGCCTGGCAGATGCGAAAAAAGGCATCAGCGAGAAGCCCGACCCCAAGCCCGAAGACGAGTGCGCCAAGCAGCTGCTCCGCGCCTACCGCGGCCTGCCCAAAAACAACGCCCTTATCAAATACCTCTCCGAGAGCGGCATCAAGAGCATACTGCTCAAGACGGAGAACTTCTACATGCAGGAGCAGAACAAGTACATGCACATCATCGACGACGAGCTGTACTTTGTGATTGACGAGAAGAACCGCCAGGTGGAGCTGACAGACAAGGGCATGGAATACCTCACCTCGCTGGGCGAAGACCCCAACTTCTACCAGCTGCCCGACATCGGCAGCGCCATCGCCGAGGTGGAGAACAACGCCAGCCTGACTCCCGAGCAGAAGACCGAGGCCAAGGACAAGATATACTCCGACTTCGCCGTGCAGAGCGAGCGCGTGCACACCGTGGACCAGCTGCTGAAAGCATACACACTGTTCGTGCGCGACGTCGACTATATCCTCACCGAGGACAACCAGGTGAAGATTGTTGACGAGCAGACGGGCCGTATCATGGAGGGGCGCCGCTGGAGCGACGGCCTGCACCAGGCTGTGGAAGCCAAGGAGAACGCCAAGGTGGAGGCTGCCACACAGACCTACGCCACCATCACACTGCAGAACTACTTCCGCATGTACAAGAAGCTGGCCGGCATGACCGGTACTGCTTCGACAGAGGCGGGCGAGTTCTGGAACATCTACAAGCTCGATGTGGTGGAAATTCCGACCAACAAGCCTGTCGCCCGCAACGACATGGACGACATGATATACAAGACCAAGCGCGAGAAGTTCAAAGCCGTCATCGACGAGGTGGAGCGCCTCATCGGCGAAGGGCGCCCCGTGCTGGTGGGCACCACGAGCGTCGAGACCTCGGAGCTGCTGAGCAAGATGCTCAAGATGAAGAAGATTCCGCACAATGTCCTCAACGCCAAACTGCACCAGAAGGAGGCCGACATCGTGGCACAGGCCGGTGAGCCGGGCCGCGTGACCATCGCCACCAACATGGCCGGTCGTGGTACCGATATCAAACTCAAGGGCGACGTGAAGGAAAAAGGCGGCCTGGCTATCATAGGCACCGAGCGCCACGAGAGCCGCCGCGTCGACCGCCAGTTGCGCGGTCGTGCCGGCCGTCAGGGCGACCCGGGCTCGAGCCTCTTCTTCGTATCGCTCGAAGATGACCTGATGCGTCTCTTCGGCAGCGAACGCATAGCACAGGTGATGGACCGCATGGGCCTTGAAGAGGGCGAGGTTATCCAGCACTCGATGATTACCAAGCAGATTGAACGCGCGCAGAAGAAGGTCGAGGAGAACAACTTCGGCATGCGTAAACGCCTGCTGGAATATGACGACGTGATGAACAACCAGCGCACCGTCATCTACAACAAGCGCCGCAACGCCCTCTACGGCGACCGCCTGAGTATCGACATCAGCAACATGTTCTTCGACACCTGCGAGCTACTCTACACCGAAGGCAGCGACTGGGAGGAGTTCAAGATGGAGGTCATCCGAGTCTTCGCCCATGAGGTGCCGATGAGCGAGCGCGAATTCCTGTCGCTCCACCGCAAAGAGGCCATACAGCTGCTCTACGACCAGTGCTTCAACGCTTACAAGGAGCGCATGCAGAAACTCTGCGAAAGCGCCTGGCCATTCATCAAGAACATCGCCGAGAACACACGATATATCAATGTGGCCTTCCCCATCACCGACGGCAAGAAGACCCTCAACGTCGTGGTGCCGGTGAAGAAGGCCTACGAGACGCACGGACGCGAGCTGCAGCTGAGCATTGAGAAAGGCATCACGCTAGCAATCATCGACGACCTCTGGAAGGAGCACCTGCGCCAGCTCGACGACCTGCGCCAGAGCGTGCAGAACGCCGCCTACGAGCAGAAGGACCCGTTGCTGATATACAAGTTCGAGAGCTTCAAGCTGTTTGAGCAGATGCTGCTCAACATCAACCGTGAGATTACGAGCTTCCTGAGCCGCGCCAACCTGCCGCTGCCCGACGAGAGCCAAGTGCGCGAAGCACAGCGTCCGCAGGCTCCGCAGCGCGGACTGCGCGCCGGCCGCGATAACGACTTCGACCGCAGCGCCCGCCAGCAACAGCAGGCCATCGACAACAGCCGCCAGCAGCCTCAGAAGGTGATGCCGGTACACGTAGAGAAGAAAGTCGGCCGCAACGCCCCCTGCCCCTGCGGCAGCGGTAAGAAATACAAAAACTGCCACGGTCGCGACGCCGAATAGCCATAATCGCAAACGGTATATTTTATCGGACTGGCAAAAAAAAAATTGCCAGTCCGATTTTTTTATGTATCTTTGCACCCGATTTCGGGACGAAATCATCGAGGCGTTATGCACGATCTGCTGATGAGAACCTAGGAAACTTTCAACAGCAATAAACAGGGTCGGTATGATGGTTCGCGTATATGGCGTGGGCTGTTAATCCATCTTTGTTTATTATGGTTTTTCCTAGGACCTTCATCAGCGAGAGGAACATACGGTACCACGCCTTGTTGTTAAATACACGTCGCGGTACGGACGGGATAATACAAACAACAAAAAAATGTTCAAAAACATCAAAACACTGACAATGCTGCTGTTCGCAGTAGCAACAATGACCGTAGTATCTTGCGGTAAAGACAACACCGAACCTGAGAACGCCGGCGAAAGCGCTGCTGGCGGAAGTGACTCTCCAGCCATTGCAGAAGCCAATATCATTGGTACTTGGGGCTACAAAAGCACTCACGCATTGAGCGGCAATGAGTTGGTAATTAAGGGTGACCATACTGTCTCATTCGACGGGAAAACCTACAACTGGTCGCTTACGGGCAATCAGTTTACTGCAAATGCAGGAAATTACTTCAAGATAGAGTTTACCATCAACGCATTAAATGCTAAAAGCATGGACATAAGCGGCGGTGCCATGCGCTATAATGGCACAAATCAGGAATGGAGGACGGAGAAGGATATGTCTGGCACTGTCATAAAAACGGTTACAGAGGTTCTCTCAACTCTACCAGATAGCCTCGTTGTTGGAGACTGGGTGTTTTCTGGTACCCTTGGAAGTGGCTGGCCACTACAGGTGTCAAGCAACCATACCTGCATCTGGAACTATAACTATACCAGCAATTGGAATACCGAAGGGGCTGTGTTTAAGGCTCGTGGTACAGGCAACTTTCCGCGTTTCAAGATGCAATTCACTGTAGATAGTGTCACCACGTCGGCAACAAAGGCAGTTATGTTTGTCATTGGAGATTACAAAGATAGCGTATATCGCATATCAGGCTGGGAGGAAACAGGCAATGAACTTGTCGGTATGTTTACCAAGAGTTTCTAACACACACAAATAAGCAGAGGGCCACACATGACATGTGTGGCCCTCTGCTATTAGTGAGTATTGGATTACTCACCGATATATTTACCGTCAACCTCCCAGCTTATGACCTTAACGTCGGTCTCTTTCTTCCAGAAAAGGAAGCCGCTCTTCTTGGCGATGCGGGCTTGGTAGGTCATCTTGTTGCGCACCTTGCGCACCCAGAGGTCGGTGATGTCGTAGCCGGCGAACAGGTTGTTCACACTGTCACGCACTGCGGCGGGGCAGTACTTGGTATCGATGAAATAGTGGGTCTCGCTGCCCTTGTTGCTGAAGACCATGGCCTGACGGCTCTTCTCAGCATCCTGATAGGTAACCTTGAAGGTATTCTCGTCCATCTGATACCATACCACGTTGGTGGGGTCTTTCACCTGACGCTGGAAGTCTTTTACATAGTTCACCTTGACGTCTTTCTCGGGCACAGACTTGTAATCCTGCGCAAAAGTGACTCCGTTGAGGAGCATGAGTGCTGCTGCAAAAGCGAGTATCTTTTTCATATTGTGTATATTGTTGTGTTAATACTATTGTTTTATACAGGCTGCAAATATACGAAATTTATTTGTATTACATATTATTCATAAGATTTTGTACCACTTTCTCGCCGTCGCGTATGGCCTGCATGGCCCAGTGAAGCTTGAGGTCGAGGAGGGCATCATCGCTGAGCTGCCAGTTGAGCGACGGCTCACGGCGCATGCGCTCGGTGAGGGAGAAGAGCGACAGGGCGGCACAGACGCTGATATTGAAGCTCTCGGTAAAGCCGTACATTGGTATCTTGACGTATGCGTCGGCACCGGCGATGGCTTCTTGCGTGAGACCTGTGAGTTCGGTGCCGAAAACGAGGGCGGTGGGCTGGCTTATATCGAGGTCACCAATCATGGTATCGTTCTCGTGGGGCAGTGTGGCCACAATGCGGTAACCTTTTGCGTGGAGGCTCTTGTACACCTCCTGTATGGAGGGGTAGCGGTAGTAGTCAACCCACTTTGCCGAGCCTACAGCAACGTCACCTGCCGGATTAAAGGGGTTATTGGCCTCTACTACATGCACATCCTGCACACCAAAGCAGTCGCAAGAGCGCAGCACAGCAGCGGCGTTATGGCTCTGGTAGATATCCTCGAGCACCACGCTGATATGGCGTGTACGTAGCGGTGCAAGGCGGTCGAATAGGGAGCGTTTGTTCTCACTGAAGAGGTCGGCGGCGCGCTCGTACAGCACGGCCTTTTGGTCGGTGGTGAGACTTGCAAATGGAGATGGAGTGTTGGGATGTCGTTCCGGCATATTGATTACGTGAAAATTTTTGCAAAGATACAAAAAAATATTCGTATATTTGCACCTGAATATGTATCACGTTGTATAAGTACAACTTGCAATATGTTAGTAGGATACGAGGCAAATAATGCGCTACGCAACAGCCATGAACTTGGCGATTTTGCGCGCAACTTGATAGAACGGCTCGCCACGGGACGCGTCAACCGCTACCGTGCACTGCTCTTCGCCACACATATCAAGAAGGACTACTGCTCCTATTTCAGCGGATACTCCAATATCGGTACCTTCGTGCCTTTCGGCCTGTCTCGCCTGATGCCGTCGCTATGGATGCGCTACCGCCTCAACCCTTGGCTTAAGCTTGAGAAAGTCAAGATATTCCATGGACTCAACGAGGAACTGCCGTACCATATTGACCGCGACATCAAGACTATCATCACCTGCTACGGCGCAGACAATCATCACTGCACCTCAATCATGGACTCCATGACGTGGAAGAAGCGTATGGAATACTCATTCAGCGCGGCCAACGTCATCGTGGCCGTCAGCGCAGAGGTGAAGCAGCAACTCATAGACCTCGGCGTGACACCTGAGAAGATTGTCATCATCGGCGGTAAGACGCCATACGAACTCACCGACCGCATGGTTGAGCAGTACTTCGAGCTCTACTGCAAACTGGCCGGCGAGTGATTGAGCTCTCGCAACCCCGCATATTTCATGAACGTGTAGAATGCCGACATGCGGCAAATGACATAGCCGGCATGGCCGTCAAGAAACCCTCCCTTTAAAATATAGTTACGGAAGAACGTCCAGCCCGGGCGAAACCACACACCAAGGGCCGACACCTTTTTGCCCGCATCATGAGCTTTGCTCGCCGCTAGCGAGGCATAGTGCACCTGCCGCCGCGCATAGTCGTCGAATGACTTGAACGAATAGTGCAGCAAGTCGCCATCCAGCTTCTCATGTCGCACCGCCGTGGCATAGCGCAACTCCTCATGCACCAGGCCGTCCCATGTGGCAACACCCTTGTGCCACAGACGCACCCGCGCGTCGGGATACCAGCCGCAATGACGTATCCACTGGCCACAGTAGTTGTTGAGACGGTTCACCGAATATACAGCGCCGCTGTCAAACCCCTTTTCCTTCATAGCAACCAAGCTGTCTCGCAACTCCGGCGACAACACCTCGTCGGCGTCCATGCTAAGCAGCCACGGATACGTAGCGAGGCTGTTGGCATAGTTCTTCTGCTCCGAATAGCCAGCCCAGTCATGGTGCACAAAGCGCGCACCGGCAGCCTGACAGATAGCCTCTGTGCCATCGGTGGAGCCAGAGTCAACCACCACTACCTCGTCGGCCACTCCACGCAGCGACTCAAGGCAGCGACAAATGTTGCCCTCCTCGTCCTGCGTTATTATTACAGCGGTTATCTTCTCCATATTCACAGTGCTTTCGCGGTGCAAAGATACAAATATTTTTGAACATTGCGGAAAAAGTTGTACTTTTGCAGCACAAAATGAACACCATGGTCATAGGATTTGACGCCAAGCGCGCAGCGCAGAACCGTACAGGACTGGGCAACTACAGCCGCTATATCGCACGCACCCTCAAGGAGTTTGCGCCAGACAACGAGTACCTGCTCTTCATACCCAATCCCAAGAAAGCGTCACAACTCAGCGACCTGCCTAACGCCGCGGAATACACTCAGGTGACACCCCGCACCGCCATGGGACGCCTCTTCCCTGCCCTATGGCGCACCGTGGCAATTACACGCGAGCTGCGCCAACGCAAGGTCAATCTATACCACGGCCTGAGCAACGAGCTGCCACTCGGCATACGCCACGCCGGCTGTCACTCCATAGTAACCCTCCACGATGTCATCTTCCTGCACCAGCCTGAATACTACAAGCCCATCGACCGCTTCATCTACCGCCTCAAGTTCCGCTACGCCGGCCTCAAGGCCGACCGTGTGATCACCGTCAGCCACTTCTCCAAGCAGGAGCTGGTGCGCCTGCTGCATATACCCGCCGACAAGATTTCCGTCGTCTACCCTGGTCTGTATCTCGACTTCTCCAAGGTCACCGAGGCCGACCGCACCGCCGTCAGCGCCCGCTACAACCTCCCGCAGCGCTTCGTGCTCTATGTGGGCACCGTGGAGGAGCGCAAGAATATGATGCTTGTGGCCGAAGCCATGGGCATCATGCAGAAAGCCGGAACCCTGCCCGACGACATGCGCGTGGTGGTCATCGGACGCCACACACCATATACCGACACGCTGCAGCAATATCTCGCCGCGAACGGCCTCGACGGGCGTTTCCTGTTCCTGCACAACGTCACCTTCGCCGACCTGCCTGCCTGCTACCAACTGGCCGACGTGTTCGTCTACCCCTCGCGCATCGAGGGCTTCGGTAGCCCTATGCTTGAAGCCGCCGCCGCCGGAGTGCCCGCCATCGGCTGCACCGGCTCCAGCCTCGAGGAGGCCGGCGGACAGGGCGCCTTCTATGTGGAGCCCGACGACGCACAGGCTATGGCCGACCGCCTGCTGGCCCTCTGGAACGACGAAGCCCTTAGAAAGAAACGCTCCGCCATGGGGCTTGCCCATGCGGAGCGTTTCTCTGAACGTCGTCTCTTCGACGACCTGATGGAGGTTTACAACTCTCTTATTTGACAACCAACTTACGGGCCACGCGCTCGCTACCGTTGGTGAAGACCACGGTGTACTGGCCGCTGGCCATACGTGCGGCATTGACGCTGTAGACGATGGTGCCCTGGGCTTGCAGGCTGCTGCTGTGCACCTCGCGACCGCTGAGGTCGTAGATGCTCACCTTGTAGCTCTTGCCACCCTGCATGTCAATGACCATGCTGGCCTGTTCGGTAGCAGGGTTGGGATAGAACTGGCCGAAATGCTCCTCGGCACTTACTGTCTCAATGCCGGTGTTGCCGTACATGCGGAACGCGAAGTAGGCACCGTTGCCAGCCGTGAAGGGCTTGGTGATGGTCTTGCCGCCATTGCTGGTGACCGTTATATAGTACTCAATGTCAGCCTCGGTGGTATTCAGCTCGGTGGTGGGTATCTCGGCAGTGTACTTATTGTCGTCACCGGCGGTCATGTTGACCGTCTGCCACTCGCCACCCCCGATATGGTACATGACCTTGGCACTGGCAATACCTGTGTTGTTGGTGATGTAGGCCTCAACGGTGGCGTTCTGGTCGGTGTATCCACGGCGCACAGGGCTGTGCAGTATGCGTATTGGGCTGGCGGCAGGAATCTGCTTGGTGATGCAGTGGATGGCTCCACCATATGCGTCGAAAGTGCGTATGTCTATAGGATAGACCGTATAGCCGGGATAGGCGGCACGCACGCTGTCAATGTTGGCACGGTCCCATTCTGCTGTAGGCTGCCAGTCGACCACCTCGGAGAAGCAGGGCTGCACTATAATGTTGTTGATGAAAGTATGGTTGCTGTAGCTGCGCGTATATGACGTGTCGTAGTTCATCTCCGACGGGAAGTCGCTACCGTCGTCACGGCTGGGGAAGGGTATGTAGGCCGCACGGTATTTGTGACCCGCAAAGTTGCACCAGCTGGTGAGGCTGTCTATATTCCTCGCGGCAGTAGCATAGTCAACCCAGTGGCTATAGACCTCGGGGTACTTGCTGAAGACAAACTGGTTCTCGTCGTACATGTCGGCATAAAGGTCTATGTGGCCCGTGCCGCCGTCGTTCTTCAAGCGCGGCAGGAAGTGTGTCTCACCGAAGATGGCATTCATCGAGTCTTTAGTCTGCGCGCTGCTGAGGCTGGCCTTTGTCCGATAGGCTATGGGATTGAAGCTGCTGCCGGTCTCATACATCATGCCCTGAGTAGTGTTATTCTCCGTTAGCGTAGCATCGCTGGTAAAGAGCTTGCTGTAGCCGTCGACGAGGCAATTGCCGCCCTCCCAGGCCAGAGTGGAGGTATACATTGGAATACCCGTCTGGCTGGCAATGGAGTCGGGCAGCAGGTCGTCGGTGGGACGGCCGGGACTGTACTGGAAGTTCAGCATGGCCACATCGTCGTTGTCGCCATAGTAGAAGCAGATGGGGCCGCAGTCGCGGTACCAGAAGGCGTTGGCGTATGTCTCAATGAAGCGGTAGTTGGTGAGGGGTTTGCCCTTGGAAGCCATAAACTCCTTGACCAAGTTACTGTCGCTGAGGTGCCATATAGCAATCCAGACCTGTGTGCCATGCTGGATGGCGTCAATAAGGTTGAGGAACACATTGCGGAAATCTTCCTGCTGCAGGTAATAGCTAACGTAGTCCTGATACCTATAGCCCCTTGTTCTGTAGTATGCGGCATAGCCCAGATAGTCGGCCGTGTCGGGAATGCCATCCACATCGCCCCAGCCCATATTCTGCCAGCCATAGCTTCTATAACGGTATCTGTAACCTCTGCCCGGGAAATAGAGCTGCGCATAGTAGTCATCGTCGCCCAAATGGTCGGCAGGATAGGCTACATAAGGGAAGTTGACCACCACACCCTGCAGTTCCTCCCACTCTCCGGGGAACCAGCGATTCTCCGGCAGCTGACTGACGGGGAGCTCGGCAGCGGTGCTCTTTGCACTCTTGGGGGCCGGCGTGTATTCGGCACCTTCGGGCAGAGCCATCTCCTGCGGCGTCATCACCTTGGCGTTGCGCTTCATGTAATCCTTACGCATCTCTGTGCGCGCCTTAAGCTTCTCCAGCTTGTTGCCGTCAAGGCCTTTGTCATTCTGTGCCATTGCGCCCACGCTGAGCAGGGCGGCCATGGCCAATACAAATACTTTCTTCATCTGTTTATGATTATCTTTTCTTGAGGCTCAGTATCTCGCGTGCCTCGTCGCTGGTGGCCACCTGACGGCCCAGCAGCTTGGCCATGCGCACCACCTTGTCGACGAGCTCACCGTTGCTCTTGGCCAGCACGCCGCGCTCCAGGTACAGGTTGTCCTCGAAGCCCACACGCACGTTACCGCCCATGACGATGGCGGGGGCTGCCAGCGTGAAAGCATGGCGGCCGATACCGGTGGCGGTCCACGTCGAACCGGCGGGAATCTTGTTCACCAGCCAGCAGAGGTTGTCGACAGTGGCGGGGGTGCAGCCGGGGACGCCGAGCACGAAGTTGAACTGCATCGGAGCGCCGGGCACCTCACCCTTCTTTGCCATAGTCAGTATGGTGTCGAGGTGACCCATCTCGAAACACTCGTACTCGGGCTTGATACCCTTCTCGATCATGCGCTTGCCAAAAGCACGCATGGTGGGCATGGTGTTGTCGAAGATATCGTCACCAAAGTTGCAGGTACCGCAGTCGAGGGTGGCCATCTCAGGCACAGGCGTGGTGTTGGTGCTGTCCAGACGCTCGTCCGGAGTCATACCCACGGCGCCGCCGGTCGAGGGGATAAGGATGACGTTGGGGCAAGCCTTGAGGATGGCCTCGGTGCACTCCTGGAAGCGCACGTGGCTCTGGGTCGGCGTGCCGTCGTCCTCGCGGACGTGCAGGTGCACGATGGCGGCACCGGCGTCGACAGCACTCTTGGCCTCGCGGACTATCTCCTCCACGGTGTAGGGCACATTGGGGTTCTGCTCTTTGGTGACTTCTGCGCCGCAGATGGCGGCGGTGATTATCAGTTTCTCCATGTTGTTTATTATTTGATGATTATTAGTATCTTTTGTTTCTTGAAAAATGCAAAAATACAAAAAAAAAGTGATATTCAATCGCCAATGCATTATTTTTTTACGTACCCCCACCCTATCCTCTCCGAAGCCTCACCGTCCATTATACGGTTGTTTACCGATTGTTCTGCTGTTTTAAAGCGTAAAACAACAGTAGAACAATAGTCAAAATGACGAAGGGATTATAGAGCGGCGACGGCGAAAAAATGACCTAAAAACATCCATTATTCTTTTTTTATGTATATTTGCACCTTGTTTGGAACGCAATGAGCATGTGCCACAAGCGACATAAAGCAATAATATTCAGCCTAATGCTGACATTGGTAGCTGCCCTCTCCGCGCCTGTCGTGGCGCAGACTGGCCTTTATGTGCCTGCCAAAGGGCCTGTGCGCAACATGCAGAAGGCACTGCACAACCCCGAAGTGTTCTACCTTCTGCTCTGCTACGACGGCTCGTCGCCGACCTACAGCGTCAGCGACCTCGACCTACTCGACTCGGCCTACCGCATAGCTTTCGACATCGACAACCCGATGTTCTACACCATCGGCATCGAGTCCTATGGCAACAGCAACGAAAGCCTCGGACGCGAGAGGATTGACTGTGTGTACCGCTACTTCGCCATGCGCGGCGAGGGCAAGTTCCCCGTGCGCGTGGTGCACAACCGGATACACTGCTCGTGCATGGGCGACACGGTGGAGACACTGCGCTTCGAGGTGCCGGTGACGACGGCGGTCTACAACGCCGCCGAGCTGCCCGAGAGCCGCCGCACACTGAACAAGAGCATACCGCTGCAGAACTGTGTGCTCATCACCTTCCGCAACGACCCCGATGAGTGTGTCGGCGCCGCCCGCGGATGCTATGTGCCGCAGGAGGACAGCATCGTGCGCGGCTACTATGCCTCAATCATGATGGCACGCGGCTCGGTACGGGCCGTGGACAACACCAAGGACACCTGCCCGTCGGACCTCTCGATAACCATTGACGACCACCTCGACTACCGCACAGTGGTCGAACAATACAGCCTGATACCCCACCGCAAACAGCTGCTGGTGCAGGCGGGATATATCGTCATCAAGAGCAACTGGGCGCAGGAGATGGACAGCTGTACCGAAGCACAGAAAGACAGCATCTTCATACGCATCCCAGCCACCGAGGAACAGATAGCCGCCAAGCTCAAGTTCTTCGCCAAGGTGAAAGGGACGCGCGGCATGGAATACAAGCAGCTGCCCACGCGCAAAAGTCCCGGACGCGGCGAGCTGATGCTGCAGGCGCCTATCAACGTGACGCAGTTCGACACCATATATGTCGGCAAACGCATACAGGAGAAGGAACTCGGCAAGTACTTCTACGCCGTCGACGGCCCCACAGAGGCCGCTGCCTTCAAGGTGGCGGGGCGCTACTGGGTGGCCTATAGCGTGGGCAAGGGCGGCCAATATGAGCTCAAGAAACCCCTGCGCGAGCTGTTCCGCATAATCCCCGACCAGGAGGAAGAGGAACTGCCCAGCGGAAAGAATGAAGAAAAAATAAACCCCGAAGAGATAATAGACTGATAAAATGGCATATTTACAGACCGACGTGACCAAAGTCACGACACGAGTGTTGCAGAACATGAAACTGCATGGCGAGAAGATAGCCATGTTGACAGCTTATGACTACTCGATGGCATCGCTGCTCGAGAGCACCAAGATCGACGTGGTGCTGGTGGGCGACTCGGCCGCCAACGTCATGGAAGGCCACAAGACCACCCTGCCCATCACCCTCGACGAGATGATCGTCTACGCCACCAGCGTGGTGCGTGCCATCAAGCGCGCACTGGTGGTCGTCGACATGCCCTTCGGCACCTACCAGGGCAACTCGAAGCAGGCTCTGGCCAGCGCCATACGTATCATGAAGGAGACCGGCGCCGACGCCATCAAGATGGAAGGCGGCGAAGAGATTCTGGAGAGCGTGCAGCGCATCCTCTCTGCTGGCATCCCCGTGATGGGGCATCTTGGCCTAACGCCACAGAGCATCAACAAGTTCGGCACATATGCCGTGCGCGCCACCGAGCAGGAGGAGGCCGACCAGGTGAAGAAGGATGCCCTGCTGCTGCAGGAGACGGGTTGCTTCGCCATAGTGCTGGAGAAGATACCGGCCAAGCTCGCGGGCGAGATATCCGCTGAGCTGAAGATACCCACCATAGGTATCGGCGCCGGCAGTGCCACCGACGGACAGGTGCTGGTGCTGCAGGACATGCTGGGCATCACACGCCAGTTCCAGCCGCGCTACCTGCGCACCTACGGCAACATCGGCGAGGACATCGCCAACGCCGTACGCCACTACATCAGCGACGTGAAGAGCGGCGACTTCCCCAACGAGAAGGAACAGTACTAAACAAAAAAGCCCCTGCGATTGCAGGGGCTTTTCTTTTGCCTATACCTTATTTGTCAGCAGGTTTCTGCGTAGGCTTTGCACCGGTGGGACCGGCGATGCTGGCACGCATGTCGGTGTCGGCCTGAATGTTCTTCATGCGGTAGTAGTCCATGATACCAAGGTTGCCGCTGCGGAAGGCTTCGGCCATAGCCAGAGGCACTTCGGCCTCTGCCATGATAACCTTGGCGCGGGCTTCCTGGGCCTTGGCCTTCATCTCCTGCTCCTGGGCGACAGCCATGGCGCGGCGCTCCTCAGCCTTGGCCTGGGCAATGTTCTTGTCGGCATTGGCCTGGTCCATCTGCAGCTGGGCACCGATGTTCTTGCCGACGTCGATGTCGGCGATATCGATGGAGAGTATCTCGAAGGCGGTACCGCTGTCGAGACCCTTGGTGAGGACGAGCTTCGAGATGCTGTCGGGGTTCTCAAGCACTTGCTTGTGGCTTACAGCCGAGCCAATGCTGGTGACGATACCTTCGCCGACACGGGCAAGGATGGTCTCCTCACCGGCGCCACCGACGAGCTGCTTGATGTTGGTACGCACAGTGACACGGGCTTTGGCAATCAACTGGATACCGTCTTTGGCGACAGCGGCCACGGGGGGCGTGTCAATGACCTTGGGGTTGACCGAGGTCTGTACAGCCTTGAGCACGTCGCGGCCAGCCAGGTCAATGGCGGTGGCGGTCTTGAAGTCGAGGTTCATATTGGCCTTGTCGGCACTGATGAGGGCGTTGACCACACTGCCGACATGGCCGCCGGCCAGATAGTGGGCCTCAAGGTCGTTCTGCTTCAACTTCAGGCCTGCCTTACTGGCGGAGATCATATTGCCAACGATGACGGTGGGGGGCACCTTGCGGAAGCGCATGAAGATGAGCTGCACGAGCGACACATAGACGCCGGAGACGAGTGCCTGGAACCATATTCCTACGGGCACGAAATAGAGGAAGAGTATCAGCGCAACAACGCAGACACCGATGATGATAAATACGTTCAGCATAATGTTATTGTTTTAATTATTGATTCTCTTTGAAGCGGTCGTCCGTAATCTCCACGACGTCGATGCGGTAGCCCTCTACGGCCACCACCTCGATTGGGCGGTCGGGGTCTATGAACTTGTTGACGGCGTGCACCTCCATGGTCTGCCCATCAATGAGGGCTTTGCCTGTGGGTGCCAGACGCGAGATTGTAGTGCCGCGAGTGCCAGCCTTCACCGCGTTCTCTATTTCGTTGACGCGGCTCGCCACTTCTTCGTTGAGGCTGAAGCGCTGCCACGTGCGCTTGCGCAGGAAGAGCACCATCATAAGCGTGCAGAGCGCGATGGCGCACAGTAGCACTATGGTGCCCGTGGTATTGCCGAAGAGGGCGTAGGTCTGCCATACGCCGAAACCGATGAGGATGATACCGAAAGCACCGGCGATACCGCCCGGGAGGGCCACAATCTCGAGTGCCAGCAGCAGTATGCCGAGCACAAGGACAATGATTAAGAGGGTTGTATTCATGATTATTCCTGTATTTCAGTGGTCAGTTGCTTATCAAGGAGAGCCTGGTGCATAGGCAGCAGATCGCTGTAGGAGCCATGCTTGATGGCGCATTTGCCGTGGCAGTGCACAAGGATGGCGCACTGTTCGGCCTGCTCCACAGTGTGGCGGCAGATGTCTACGAGGGCTTTAATGACATAGTCGAATGTATGGACGTCGTCGTTCCACAGCACCAACGTGCAGCCGCTGTCTTCCAGCGTATCCACATCCTCGTTTATTTCGGGGCTTACGTATGGCTGCTGCTCTTCCATGCTATACAAGTAATGCTATTGCCTGTGCCGAGATGCCCTCCATGCGGCCCTCGAAGCCAAGGTGCTCTGTAGTGGTGGCCTTGACGGACACCTGGTCTATGCTTATGCCCAGCGTGTCGGCGATGTTCTGACGCATCTGCGGAATATATGGTGCCAGCTTGGGGCGTTGCGCCGCAACGGTGCTGTCGATATTGCCCACCTGATAACCGTGCTCCTTGAGCAGGTTGCCTACATGCGCCAACAGCTTGAGGCTACTGATGCCCTTGTACTGTAGGTCGGTATCGGGGAAGTGCTTGCCTATGTCACCCAGTGCGGCGGCGCCGAGGAGGGCGTCGCAGATGGCATGCAGCAGGACGTCGGCGTCACTGTGCCCCACCAGCCCATGGGTATGCGGTACGAGCACGCCGCCCAACCAGAGGGGCAAGCCCTCGGCAAGCTGGTGTACGTCGTATCCGGTTCCTATACGCATGACTATTTCTTCTCGGGCATCATTTCCAAGGCGAGACCGATGCGGATGGTGTGTGCCAAGGGGTTGGTGGAGAGCTTGGTGGTGGGCACAAGGTAGGAGAGATCTATCTTGAAGACATTGTAGCGCAGGCCAACACCGAAGGTGGCATACTGGCGGCCGCCCTTGTTCTCGTGCTCGAAGAAGTAACCGGCACGCACAGCAAAGGTTTTGGCATACCAGTACTCCAAACCACCCGAGAGTTGTATCTCCTGCAGCTCTTCGCTGAAGCCACCGGGGGCGTCGGCAAAGCTCTGCAGAGCACCAGCGACGACACCGATATTGTTGTACTCCGTCAAGTCTTTGGCATAGCGGGTGGGATAATCCACACCGTTGCGCGTATAAGGACGTGTGGGCACCAACAGTTTGTTGGCGTCGACAAGCACGCTGATCTCGTTGTAGTCGTCGATACGGTTGGTATAGCGTCCGCCTAAGCGCAGGTTGGCAGGCAGAAACTCTTTGTTGTTGTCGTCGTCTTCGTACGAGAGCTTGG
>Ga0310690_10005467_pt1 | contig 17206 bp, 31 predicted proteins | sample AusTroGonzalo_MG_2_FD_207661 | JGI IMG/M metagenome (GOLD analysis project Ga0310690, IMG submission 207661) | Bovine rumen microbial communities from tropical cattle in Woodstock, Queensland, Australia - Gonzalo_04 (v2) (version 2) | ecosystem: Host-associated > Mammals > Digestive system >...
GTAGTATGAAAATTAATAAGAGAGATTTGTGGGCTATGAAGTATGCGGCGATATAGATTTTACAGCCAAGAATGGAAAAATGAGATATAAATAGATAAAATGTACGAAAAATGAATTATAAATGGGAGAGAGTGGGAAGGTGTATGCCGGCCTAGACATAGAGAAAATTTTTCGAGAACGGTTTTAAAAAATCAATTCAAAATATCCCCCTATGTATAGAAAGGACCTACCACTCCAAGGAACGTTTGAAATTTTCAATCGAATAAGGAACATTTCAAATTTTCATTTTAAAATCTTAACACTCCAGGATAAGGACTAGTACCTTACCTATTGTGTTTATATATAGATATAGCTAAATTAATCAAAAAAAATTTTTTTTGAAAAAATTTTTTAAGAAGTCAAATAAAGAAAAAGTACTACTTAGGTATATAGTATCTATTAGTTTAATATGAACCATTTAAAATTTTAGACGAAAACCTTAAATCCTATTGAAAAAATCTACTTTGCTTCTATTTTATCGAGAAGAGTAAAATTTATTTTAAATTACTAAATCAGAGCCTTTCTGGTAAAAATGGAATTGGTAGAGTTCTCTCAATTTTTAATTATATAAAGAAAGAGATTAGTCAAAATAGTAGCTGACTAGTCTCTTTTTATTTTTTCTTGATTTACGAAATTTCAATGCTTAAAAATTTTGTGCTTAACCAATTATTACAATTTTAGGACTTAACGATTTCGTATAGGATTCCAAGAAGAATTCGCATTAATTTTTCCTATATTTCCTAAAATTCTCTTCGATTTTTTAAGTATTTTTTCCTAAAAAGCGAAATTTCCTTAAAAACTAGAAAAAAATAATAGGAAAACTTATGAAAGCTATGCGGCAAACCGATATACATAGCTGTTATTGTATCTGATACCGCAGATTAAAGAAGGTTTTTTTTAAAATTATAACAAAAAATTTTTTAAAAGTCAAATTTATAGTGTAATACTACTTCTGGAACTTTAAATGGTAAAATTTTCCATATGAGAGTATTGCACTAGATCTTAGTAATACATAACAGGTCGCCGCTGTTATAATAGGTACAGAACCAGGTATAGTATTATTATTACTACTATTGTTATATACAGTATTAGTTATATTATATATAGTACCTGGTTATAATAATATATATATTAGTTATGTTCTACTATTGCTTAGATTATGAGACTATATAGGATTAGTGTGTGAGAACTTAGGTATTAGACTATGAGAATAATTATAACTAATATAAGAGATAATAAGGACTAGAACATGAGAATATGTATAGTTAGTATATGGTTATGCGGCCAGACTAGATCATGAAAAAGGTATGAACTAGGCTATTGAAGGAGATAGGACTAGTCACTTTCTCTCTTGAACTAGGCCATATGGGGTTTATGATGCGGTTAGGGGGAAATAAGGCAATAAAAGAGAACCGGTCTAGGCATTGTGTTAATAAAGTCTAGGTACTTTACCCATAGAACTAGGCCATATGAGGAAAATTTTTAGGTTATAAGGGGGATATGACTAGTCCAGAGAATGGATGTACTGAGTATAGGCGGTACTGCTGGAAAATTTGTCAGGAAAATTTTGAAAAAAAAAGGAAAATTTTGGGAAAAATACTACCGGTCGCGAAGGCCGCTAGAAGTTTTAGAAAATTGCCATATGATGTAGCGCGGGGAAATACGTGACTAGTCACCCGTGACTAGCCCGGTCAAGTTATTCTAAATTTTGTAGCATCTATAAAACTTCATTATAACTATGTTTATAAAGTAATCGAGTTAATTCCTTATTTAATTCTTTTCTATTAAATAACATTAATTTAGTATTTTCTTCATTAGTAACCCATCTTAAATTTTCTAATTTGTTATTATCACGATTTCCATCAATATGATCAACAGTATAGTTTTCTAAATTTTCAATAGGATTAAAAGAGGCTAAAACAACTCTATGTATTCGATAAGTCTTTTTAGCAATAGAAACTGTTCTATATCCTTGGGTTTTATCAAAAGTTCCTTTATTTAGTTTTAATGTTTTTTTATTTCTAATTCTAGCAAAATTTGATACTTCAAAATCATTATTATAATAACAATTAACCCAAATTTCTCCAGGTAAATCAAATTCCCATTTTTCTTGTTTATAAGTTGATAATTCTTTAGGATCAATATTTTGAGGTTCTACTTTTTCAACCTCATAAATAGCATTTTTTCCTATACCTCTTTTTGTAATCAATAATCCTTTTTTTAAATAACTTGCTTTTAATCTTGGAAAATTTGTATCTACCATACTATAAGTAGTATGTAAATAATCTGCTAATTCTTGTTTATTAAATTCCATAATAAAACCCTCCTTATTATTTCTATTATATATAAAAATAATTTATTCGGAATTATTCGGTTTTGTCCTAAAATTGTCGGAAAAATTTTTCAGGTTTCCCCGGGCGCATTTGTTAATTTTTTAACGAGCAACCGCAAAATAAAAAGGGAAAAATCCCCTTTTATCTTTTTTTCTCTTCTGTTAATGTAAAAACTATTTCATTATCATAATGAAAAGTTTTTTCTCTCAATAAAGTAAATAATTCGCTAATAGTAAAGTCATAATTTTTATTATATGCTTCTCTGCAATCTTCAAGAAGCATATCAAGTGTACCTATTATATCCATCACAATATCAAATTCTACTTCTGACATCTCTAAAGTAATTTTTATTGCTTCTCGTTTTACATTATAAGTCATTATTATATCTCCTTCTCTTCTATGTTTTCTATGATGTAAAAATTACCAGGCAAACCTTTTTCCTCAAAAACATAGTCCCAAAATTTCTGCTTTGCTTCTTCTTCATCTTTTGCTTCAATTTCACAATAGCCAGTAAAATCAATGTAAAATTTCATTTTTATCATCTTCCTTTCTTTTGTACTTATAGTATAGCATATTATAATAGGTTTGTCAATAGGTTTTTGAAAAAAATTTTAAATTCTGCGGCCCGGGCGTTGGTAACTTTTTACAGTTACCAAACCTGTTTTTCATCAATAAGAAAACCTTCCATAAATTCATTATTAAATTCGTATCTTGCTCTGTCCTCATCAAGATTGTTATATTTTTGAAGAATAGCTTCTGCCCAATTTTCTCCATATTTCTCTTTTAAAGTAAACCAAGCTTTTGCCTTTTCATCATAGTATTCATCAAGTCCATTGAACCATGCTTCTGTAACTAATTTTGTAATTGCTATATTTACAGTTCTTGCTAAAAAAATTAAACCATGCGCTTCCTCGTAAACTGCATACACTTTCATTTTTATCTCTCCTTTCTTTTCTATAATAATGATATCATAAATTTAAATAAAAGTCAAGCATTTTTTAAAAGTTAATTATTTAACAATCTGCGGCCCGGGCGCGATTGTGAAACTTTTAACGAATGACCGCAAAAAAAGGAAGGCTATTAGCCTTCCTTAAAAAGGTAAATCATCATGGATTTCAGGAATGTCAATAAATGGTCTGCTTGCTATATAATCACTTAAATGAACAAGTCTGTCAATATTTGTAAAAGGTCTGTCATCTTTGTTAGAAGTCCACTGTCCCATGTGGGAAGTAATTGCCATTTTCAGTAATTCAGGGCATTCATTATCAAAAAATTCCTTCCAAGCATTGGCAGTCATCTCTGCGGCTAATTTTCCATGTTCTGTATAACAGTTTTTGTCAATTTCATCAGAAATTCCATACTTACAAGTATCATGAAGTAAACAAGCCATGCGCGCATAGTCCTTATATTCTTCTTTCATGTAAGCATAGGTTGACATTCTCAACAGCTCTTCACAGAACATTATTACTGCTTTGGTATGTCTTACCAAGCCACCCTCACCCTGTGAAAACGAGGGATGATATTTACCACTTGAGGACGCGCCACTTTCCCAAAACCATTTGCCAACTTTTTCCGCAAATACAAATCTTGTAAAGTCGCGTAAATCCTCAGACTGAATTAAATTGATTTCCTTTTCAAATTCCATTTTTTATCAAATCCTTTCTGTTATTTATTAAGGCTTGCCTTCGCTTCCTTAACTGTATTTATAGTATAGCATATTATTATTCACTTGTCAATAGGTTTTTGAAAAAAAATTTTTTCCCAGGATTTGAGAGGCGCGCCCGGGCGCTGGCAAAATTTGGAAGTGCTAGGCAAAAGAAACAGGGTTCCCTATTGGGAACCCCTTTTCCAAAGATTAGGCGATTGCGAAATACGACCTTCTCTTTTCCACAGTCTTGACAACCTTACCAGCCTCTACCAATCCGCGGATTATTGCGGACGCTCTCTGATTGGGCACTATCTGAGGATTAAGAGCAGGGATAGCGTTCTGAATTTCAGTTACAGTAAACTTGCCTTCCTCATTCTGTGCGAGGTATTCCAAAATCTGTACCTTGAAATCCTCGTTTTCAATCTGCTTAGAGGTAGGCTTTCTGTTCTCTGCCTTGCGCTCAAGAGCCGCTATCATGGCTTCAAGCTTGGCAATTACTTCCTCATTGTCAAGATTTGCTACTGCATAGTTGAGGGCTTCCTTATTAGTCATAGTATCAATTCCTTTCTGGTGTTTGGGATTTTCCTTTCCCTTTTTGTACTTTTATTATATCACAAGATTTTAGGTTTGTCAAGGGTTTTTTAAAACTTTTTTTATTTTTTTCTTGCCCTTTGAAACCTTCTCTCTTGGAACAATTATAGTATACTACACTTTACCGCAAATGTCAATAGGTTTTTTAAAATTTCTTTTTGGAATTTCTTCCGGTAACTGGGAGCGGGCCCGGGCATGGAAAAAAGAGGAAAAATTTCCTCTTTTAAGTATAATCGTATAATTTATTCATCTCAAACTCTATAATATCAAACACTGTTGAAAATGTTTGATTGTTTTCTAAATTATAGAAAATTATTGCATAACCACCATTGAAACAGCCTTCTAAAACTATTTCACATTCCCCAGTTTCTAATTGTTTTTGAAAATTTTTGTAAATTGCGTTGAACAATTCTTCTTTGGAAGTAAAAATTCCTTCCAAATATTCACAACGAATTAAATATACTTTCATTTTTATCAATTCCTTTCATTTTTTATTAGAAGGTTTAACCTTATTTATAAGGGAGGTGCGCAGAAGAATCACAAACCTTATTTTCATTTTGTCTTTTCCCTTTCTGCATTATTATAATATCATATTTTTTAAAGATTGTCAAGTGTTTTTTTAAAATTTCTTTTTGTTATTTTTTTAACGAGCCGCCGCCCGGGCGCTGGTAGAAAAAGGAAAACGAAGGAATTATTTTCCTTCGTTTATTATCTCTTGAACTGCTTCTATAAATATATTGACAATTTTACAAAGTGTTATATCACTGGCATCTTCTGCTATTACTGTTAAATCTAAATCATTATTGGTTATTTCTGCCTTATTTTCTTCTGTATCAAGATAAATGGTAAATTTTGATATCATTTTTTTCACTCCTCCACAAAATAACTTCCATCGCCAATATTATCTTCCCAAAAATATCCAGCATCTTCACATTCAAGTGTGGGGTCATCTCCATTGTCTATCATCGAACAAGTGCCATCTTTCTTCCAATAGGGGCAATCCCAACCATTAACAGGACAGTAAAACTTTTTCATTGTATCAAACCCTTTCTTCCTTTAAATACTTTTTTATTAAAATTACCATTCCCTCTACACAGTTACCGCAAGCGCAATAAGTTTCCTTGTTAGGTGTATAACAAGGGCAAGGAATGTTACTTTCACAAGGTAAAGTATCTTCATCTAAATTCATAAGCCTATCCAAAAGATTTTCAAGTTTTGTCATTTGTCTATCTCCTTTTTATGTAAATTTTAATTGATTTTAGGGAGGTGCGCGGAAGGGTCACAAGTCTTGTTTTCATCTTGTCTTTTCCCTTTCCGCATTATTATGATATCATATTTAAATATATTTGTCAATAGGTTTTTGAAAATTTTTTTTGTTAGTTTTTTAACAATTTTGCGCCCGGGCGGGGTTAGTCGCAACTAACTAGTCAAGAGAAAGGGAGGGGATTATTTCTAATCCCCCAATGAAAAACACAAGCAAGTGAAATTGTTTAAACTGCTTCAACGACTATTGACATTCCATAAACACCAAACATGGAAGGTTTTGTCAGTATGGTAAAAGTATGTAACATTTCTGCTCTATACATTTCCCCAGAAACAAAGAGCAAAGTCCCATTGTCATAAATCTTAATTATAAACTTCATTTTTATTATCTCCTTTCCTTTTGTACTTAAAGTATAGCATACTATAATAAGTTTGTCAATAGGTTTTTGAAAAAAAATTTTTTGGGATTTTTTGGAGATGCGCCCGGCCCGCCAAAAAATGGAAAAAGGAAGGATTACCCTTCCTTTTTTTCCCTTGTCCACCCTGCCCTATGTTGAGTAAGGTTTATTGTAAAAGTTTTTCCATCAATGGTAAAGTCTATGTAATTTTCGATGTTAGCGATATTACCAGTTTTAGCCACTTCAGGATACTGTTCACATAAAAAGGTAAACAAGTCATCAATGATTTCACGCTTCAATTCATTAGGCTTTCTTTCCTTTTTCTGTTTAAACTGATAAACAGTGGGCTGCTTGGAAACTTGCCTATATTTGCGCGTTTCTTTTTCCTTTTCTTTGGAAATATCAAACGACATTTTCTGACCTTTGTCTATTGCTTTATCATCTGCAATAATCTGGTCAGCTTCCTCCGCGGATACGCCCAAAATCCGCATGAGTCTTTCTTTTTGTGTTTCAGCCATAGGCACTACCCCTTTCTGTAATTCTATGATAGCACATAACTTTCTTTTTGTCAAGCCTTTTTTAAAAAATTTTTTTAAAAAATTTTTTATCTTCTATATATATTATATCATATTTTTTTAAAATTGTCAAGAAAAATCTCATTCCGGAAATTTCCAAAAAGGTAAATTAGTCTTGACTAACTGCAGCCCGGGCTACCAAAAAAAGGAAGGCAATTAGCCTTCCTTTTCAATTATTAGTACAGTATCTTGAACACCATAATAAATTATATATCTTTGCCCTTCTTCACTTTCAAATAAAATATATCTATCTGCGCCTGCGTGATCTGTTTCAATATCAATTTTTCCTTCGTAATGGAATATTTCCCTTCCATCTTCTGCTGTAATTGTAATTTCACGATTTAAACCTTGATTGATATTGCTTTGAAAATCTTTGTATGAGCGCATACCAGAAGCAAAGGAAGTATGATACCAATTACAACCAAAAATCATAATTATTGATGCAACCACTAAAACAATACCTGAAATAGCGATAGGTTTTGCTTTTGTTACAAATCCTCCAATAGTAAAACCTGCGCCAATTATAAAAAGTACAATAATTCCAATTATTTCACCATAGGTTAAAGCAAGCATTTTTTATTTTCCTCCTATTCTTCAAATTCTTTTAAGCAATCATAATTTTCTGCAATAGCGTATTCAACAATATCTCTTGCAGTACACCATGCGTTGTATGCGGATAAATCGTCTGCGCGGTCTATCTGCGCATCAAAAATATTTCGCAACATTGCAATTATTTTATCGTTCATTTTTATCTCTCCTTTCTGTAATTATATATTATCATATTTTTTTAATATTGTCAATAGGTTTTTAAAAGTTATTTTTTTAACAATGTTGGCGCCCGGGCCGATTGTGAATGTTTTAACAAGGTAAGATAAAAAAAGAAGGTTTAATAACCTTCTTTTGCTATTTTTCTTAATATTTCTACTACTTGGTGTTCATTACAATCAAAAGAATAAACTTCTAATACTTGTTCTAAAAATTCTAATACTATATCTTGTTCAATTCCACTTTCAAAAACTATCTTTTTTATTATTTTCATTTTTATTCCTCCTTTACTTTACATAACCATCGTATTTTACCATTATTATTTTGTCATCTTTGATATTTTTTGTTCTATTGTCAAACATTATCATAGAACAAATATCACCTGTCTGCCAATCTTCGCACCCATAGAAGCACCAAAGATTTTCGTTAAAATCTGAACAAACTACTGTATTTGCTTCATAATCTACCTCGCAAACAACAGTTGTCATAGGATAAAATCCAGCATTTGCAAATAAGCAACTTATTATCCCAATTACTAAAACCGCACCAATTATTACCTTTTTCATTTTTATTATCTCCTTTCTTTGTATTTAAAGTATAGCATATTATAATAAGTTTGTCAATAGGTTTTTTAAAATTTTTTATTCCCATTTTCCGGAAACGCGCCCGGGCGCCCAGATTTTGGAAGGAGTGGGTAAAAAAAAGGAGCCTCGATTGAGGCTCCCAATTTTTAGGCGATTGCGAAGTACGACTTGCGCTTCTCTATCACCTTGGTAAGGACTTCCTTTTCAACCAATCCGCGGATTATAGCGGACGCGCGCTGATTAGGAACATTCTGGGGGTTTAACTCAGGTATTGCCATCTGAATTTCAGTGACAGTAAACTTCTGACCCTCATTTGCCTTGAGGAAATTTACAATCATTTCCTTAAAGGCTTCATTTTCAATCTGCTTCGAGGTAGGCTTGCGGTTCTCAGCCTTGCGCTCTAATGCCGCAATCATAGCCTCCAACTTCTGGATAACTTCCTCATTGGTGATGTTCTCCTTTGCGAATACGAGTGCTTCCTTGTTAGTCATGGTATCAAACTCCTTTAATAAAAATTTTTTATATTTCAAAAGATTTAAACAATTCTCTGAGAGCATAGGAGGTTGCTCATTGTTTATCTCTCTTGATTACATTGTTATTATATCATACCTTGATTGGTTTGTCAAGAGATTTTTTAAATTTTTTTTTGTGTCTCTAAGGGAGAGTGTGTAGCGAAGGGGGAGGAGATTGACCTTGCTTCCCTATCTCCCTTAGGACACTTTAAGTATATCACACTTTGATGTGTTTGTCAAGGGGTTTTTTAAATTTTTTTCTTGAGAGAGGTTTTTTATCTCTCCCTCTTGACAATTATATCTTATCATACTTTTTTATAAATGTCAATAGGTTTTTAAAAATTATTTTCCAGAATTTCTTCCAGGAATTGGAAGCGCGCCCGGGTGGATGGAAAAAAGAGGGGATTACTCCCCTCTAAACGTTTCATCCCAACATTTGGGACAAATTCCACTAATTATTATTTCTCTTTCGTTTGGCGTGAGATAAGGAAATGCGTTTTGTACAAGTTCACCCTTGTTCCAACGAAAATAATCTTCTAATCTTACCTCTACTTCTTGATATTTTCCACAAAAAGGACAATCATTTGCTAAAGTTATTATCTTGTTTTCCATTGTTCTCTCTCCTTTCTTTGTACTTAAATTATAGCATAATTATATTTAAAAGTCAATAGGTTTTTAAAAAAACTTATTGTAAATTTTTGGGAGTGCGCCCCGGGCCGCAACTGGAAGAAAAAGAGAGAATTTTAAAATTCTCTCTTTACAAATAACTGGAATCTATCTTCATAATTTGCAAAATGGCAATTTCTTGTAAATCTGCGCTTAGTATTTAAGCAAGCAAGAAAAATATCTAACTCAATTTTTGCATCTTCTATTGCTGTATGTTCTTCCTTGTAATTGGGATTTTTTGTTAAAAAAGCATAATAGGTTTCTGCTGTGTTGCTTATATTCTTTTTAGAGCTTGAAAACAAATTATTCTCATGACAAAATCTGCTATACTTTTTTTGCTGTCCTATTGTCTGAACAGCCATTAAAAAGATATCTACAAAGTGTCTATTTTCTTTTAATACTCTTGCTTTTGTCTTTTCTAAATCAAAACCTGTATTAAAAGCGCAAAGATAATTTACGTTATACATTTCAAGTAAATCATTAACAATTTTTAATGCTATTTCCTCATTCTTTACTACTGTTATCTCGCCATTGTAAAGCATCATTTCATAAATATACATTGTATTTTTTGCATAATCATCAAATGCTACCTTTTCATACATATCAGCGCAAAGCAGATTAAAAGAAGCATAAACATTTCCTTCTCTATCATGGATTAAACCGCCAATGTGGTAAAATCCTTCAGGCTCAACAGCACCGCCTACAGTTTCCGTATCAAATGTGCAATACATATTCTTTCTCATTTTTTTTTGTTTTCTCCTTTTTTCTCTTGATTACAATTAAAGTATAGCACATTAATTTTCTTTTGTCAATAGTTTTTTGAAAATTATTTTTTTAACAAAGTTGGCGCCCCGGGCGTGCCAGAATTGGAAAAAAAGAGGCTTTTAAAGCCTCTTTTTAATAGTAACAATCATAAATGAGAAGTGTTCCATCAGACTCAATTATTAAAGAACAATCATAATCTTCAATAATTTTAGCTAACTGTATTAAAGAATTAAAATCTGTTTCAATTTTATTATCTTTAAGCAGTTTCTGAATATCATTAGTTAATTCTGAAGGCTGGTATTCTTCTTTAACTTCTTCACAAATACGCATATCTCTTTCTTCCAGCGTTTCATATATACTATAAGTTTTTATACGAACATTATTAAACTTGGTTTTCATTTTTATCAATTCCTTTCTTTCTTTTGTACTTAAAGTATAGCACACTATAATTATTTTGTCAAGCATTTTTTAAAAGTTATTTTTTTAACAATCTCGTGCCCGGGCGGTTAGTCGTAACTAACTAATATAGATTAAAAATGCCAATCGTGTCCAAACCGATTGGCATTTTTAGTAAAAATTTATAAACGCTTGCGGATTTGGACTCCGCAAGTGGCAACCTCTTTTGGGCAGGTGGGTTACTTCGCACCTATAAATGTTAAAGAAAACCGCTCCAATATTCCATATTTTAACTCCTTCTGTCCCAAGATTTAGTAGTTTTGCTGATTGGCGGTTCAGCCTGTTGTCAATGGGCGCGCACCATTCACACCAACCAAAGCACGCTCAACCTCTTTCTTTCTCTTGGAACAATTATAGTATAGCATAGGTATAGTAAAATGTCAATAGTTTTTTGAAAAAAATTTTTGTTAAGTTTTTAACATTCTTGGGCGCCCGGGCCCTCGTTAAAAGTTTAACAAACGGACTTTGAAAAAAAGTTGGTAGATTATACCAACTTAGTTTCAGAAGCAAAGGTCTTGCCATTGTAAAGTTTTGCTAAATCTTTTACAAAATCTGTCTGTTGCGGAGTTTCGCAATAAATGTTAAATATTGTATGCTTTCCTATTCCTTGAATGTAATTATAAGGAATATTTGCATTTTCAAGGGCTTGCGACATTTTACCTTCATGGATTGCGCGAACAGTTAATTCAATTTTCCATAATCTGGTTTTACGCATTTTTTCTTCAATCAGCTTTACAATGAATACGCCTACCAAATTACACATAGCAGTAATAATTATTTTCCATTCTGTACCAAAGGGAGCAGTTGCTGTTAAAATTACTATGTAAGTATACAAGCCATAAGAAATTGCGTTCCAAACAGAAGCCTGAATTTTTCCGCCTTTTACTGTCATTATGCTTTTTACTGTCATCAGAATAACATTTGCAACAGTACAAGCAACGAAAATCAGTATTTCAATAGTCATTTACATCAACCCCCTAATCATAAAAATCATTCCAAAAATTGCTACTGTATCAATTACGGCGTGCTTTAAATCGCCTGCTAATAAATGCCTTACAATGTTATAAGCCATTATACCACAAACTACCAATACGATTACTGTCATCATTTTTTATTATCTCCTTTCTCTTTGTACTATAATATTATCATATATTTATTTATTTGTCAATAGGTTTCGCAAAAATATTTTAAAAAACTTTTTTCCGGATTTTGGTAGGGGCGCCCGGGCCATCGTTAAAACTTTAACGAGCAAGCGCAAAGAAAAAAGAGGAAAATTATTCCTCTTCATTATCTAAATATCCACCATTTGGAAATTTGTTAATTATTTCAATTATTTCATGGGGGTGTAAATATCCTTCAACCTCGCCGCAAGAATGATCCATTATTTCAAGGGTATCGTCTTCAAAACCATACGACCCAGGGCAACAAATTATGTCATAAACACAATTCTTGCTATTGGGATAAAAAATTTGGGGATATTTTACAAGGGGCTTATCCTCTCCATTATATCTGATGTGATAATTTACCGCAAAGGGAATGCGTAAAGTATACAAATCATTCATTAACTGCTTCATGCGTCTCATTTTTATATCTCCTTTCCTTTGGTATTATAATATTATCATATTTTTTAAAGATTGTCAAGGGGTATTTCAAAAATAATTTAAAAAATTTTTTACCAAGATTTGGGATGCCCGGGCGCCGTTCCAAAATTTGGTAGAGCTGGGTAAAAAGGGGTGCGTCACTTGCGTGGCGCACTCAATACGATTCTGTAATTCGTTCCATTAAAAGTAAATTCAATTTGCCTTTCAGGATTTACAATTTTTACATTTTCCACCTCTTTCAAGGAACTTTCCAAAAGTTGGATTAAAAACCTTTTATCTTCATTGGGTTTTCTTTCCACTTTTTTAAATTGGTAGTTAGGGGCGCGTCCTACGGAACGCATTTGTTTTTCTACCTTTTTTTGTTCTTTGGAAAATTCAAACAATTTTTCGCCTTTGTCTATGGCTTCATCGGCGCGCAGTATGTCGCGCGCCTCAGCCTCCGAAATTTTAAGCGTTTCCATTAAACGCTTTATGGGGGTGGGTTGGGGGCGCATTATACGCCCTCAACCATGAAGTAGGACTTCCTTTTTTCGACATACTTTACAATCTGCCCTGCAGGGTTTTCATCAGTGCGGAGCATTCCGCGAATCAGAGCGGACGCCTTCTGATTAGTGCAAACATTGGGGTTGCACTCAGGGATTGCGTTCTGAAGCTCCGAAACAGTGAAGCCCTTACCTGCGTTCGCAGTCAGATACGCGAGAATTGCGTTCTTAATTGCGACCTTGCCAGCATCTTCCTTTTTGGTAGATACTGCCTTCTTTTCGAGCTGTGCCATCATGCCTTCCAGCTTCTGCACAATCTCATCAGGCGCGTTATCAAGATGAGCGATAGCGTAAGCGAGTGCCTTTTTGTTAGTCATTTTTTCCATAGTATCAATTCCTTTCTGGTTTTTTAGGACTTTCCTTGTCCTTTTGTACTTTTATTATATCATGTTCTGTTCCTTTTGTCAAGAGGTTTTTCAAACTTTTTTGAAAGAATTTTTACTCTCTCGATTTGAAATTTTCTCTTGTCCCTTGGAACAATTATAGTATATCATACACTATTGCAAATGTCAATAGTTTTTTTAAAATTTCTTTTTGGAATTTTTTCCGGAATCTTCCAGCGGGTGCCCGGGCGCACAAATGGAAAAAAGCACTAATTAAGTGCTTTTAATCCATCTATTATATTATTAGCATTTATTGCTAATCCTGTCCATTTCTGTAAATGTCTTTCCTCATCATCAAAAAGGATATCGTTTCCATTATTTACATTGTTCTTTATAAAAGTATAAGGAACAAATTTGATTATATCAAATTTTACGCTTGGCAAATGCTTTTTAAGCCAATTTATTTTGGCAAGTTTTACCTTTTCGTCATATTCTTTTGTGGAATCTTTTGCTAATGCGCTGATTATGCAAATTTTATATCCCTTTTTCTGTCTATTGTTTAAAAGTCTTGCAAGCGTTGCCATTCTGACTAAGGGGCGGGCTTCCGCATATGGTGTAGGATTTTCATTTATAAGTTGCTCAAGCCAATTTTCAACTCCATATAAATCTGCTATTGTGCCATCCATATCTAACCAAATTTTCATTTTCATTTTTTACTCCTTCCATATGTTAGGGGTGAGGGTGAAGGGTTAGGCTATTGCTAACCCTTCGAGCCACTGTATCATCTTTTTGCTTTCCTTACGGCACTTGATTTTTATCTGACCGCCGTTTTTCTTGCTCTCTCTTTCAAGCTTTCCGAAAGTGAATACAAACTTTTTAAATTCATTTATATTCATTTCATATACTGTAAAATCTTCGGTTACATATGCGAACGTATCAGAGTGAACACGCTCATTGTAGAGTTCCCATATTTTAGTAAATTCCGTTCTGCCTTCGCAAAGCTTACCGCTCATAAGAGAGAAGCCCGAAGCCTTTACGCTAATGCGCTTGCCATATGCTTCCAAATCGCTTCCCTTGTCATATGCAAGGCTGTCATGCTTTTCCCTGATAATTCCATAGTGACGGCATATAGCCCACTCACGAACAACGCCCTTATTTTTTCCAGCGACTTCCATTTTTTCAATACCATACTTTAACATTTTTTTTGTCCTCCCTTGTTTTATCTTACATGCTTATTATAGCACATAGATTCGGGCTTGTCAATACCTTTTTTCCCCAAAAACACGGTTTTTTTTCGTCAAAATGTAATAAATCCGGATCCTCGTTTTAGGCACATTGACTAATACTTTTGTCGTAGTAAAAAAGTATTAGGTAAAGTATACAAATTGGGAAGTGAAAAATTGTGCAATTTTTTTTTAAAAAAACTCTTGACAAATGCTATGGGGGTGTGGTATAATTTTTCGGGGGTACCCATCGTAGTTCGTGAATAATTTAACAAACTTCGTTAGTTAATTAACAAACGAAGTTTGTTACGTTAATAACTTAACAATCTTTTTTTGGGAAAAAATGGATTGGAAAAAATTGGAGGTTTACATAAATAAAAAATGTTAAAATTGGTAAAATATGGAAATGCCGCCCGGCTCGCGTGAGGACGGGCGGACCAAGATCTGAAAAAAAAAGAAAAGGAAGATTTTGCCTAATCTTCCTTCCTATGTTTACCATGTCTGGTATACGAGCCCTTGCCCTTCTTATTGCGCTTTACATAACCGCGCCTCCGCATGTGGAGAAGCCCCTGAAGCTCTTCGGGACTCATTTTCTTGTAAGATTTATCCATTTTTCTTTCCTCCTATCCTATTGCCATATTAAGGTAAGCCATCAGAGCCTTGCTCTCGTGTCTACCTCTGATTTTCCAATATCCTCCATTCTTTGCGCTCTCACGCTCAAGACCTGCGAATTTGTATACAAATTTTTTCCATTCGTCTTTGGTCATCATGTAAGCGATACCATTTTTTGCAATGTAAGCGTGTAAATTGCTTTTGGTAGTATTTTCATATTCGTTCCATATGGTTTCCATGGTATCGAATCCAGCCTTGCCCGATACAAGAGTAAATCTGGCAGTTTTTACCGATATGTATAAGTTTTTGTTTTTAACTTCTACATCGGCGCCTTCGCTATCACTCTTTGAGTCGTGTATATGGCGTTCGATTCCGTAGTAGTCAGCCAGTGCCCACTCAGCAACATCGGAAAACTTGCGATTGGGATTATTTTCCTGTACTTTTTGGATATTTTTGTTAATGTCAATTATTGTCATTTTTTTTGCTCCTCCCTTGCTCTCTTTACACTATAATATTATCACAATATAATAAGATTGTCAAGCATTTTGTGAAAAAAGTATTGACAATCGTTGTTGCCTATGATATATATAAAATGTAAGATGATTGTGTATATTGCACAAATAAAAGTGAGCTGGTGCTATATTCTTTGTATACTTTGATGAAATTTTGGGAATATTCTTAAAGGTTTATAAATTTTGGTAACAATATAGCAAATTGCCAAAGGTGATATTTTTTAAAAATGCCGCCCCTGCTCGCTGGTACAGGGGCGGATAAAATGATTAGAGAGATCGCGCGTGAGTTAGTTCACACTAATTTACTATTAAAAAAAGGAGGATTTTTCAATCCTCATACCTGTCCGCTATTGCTTCATAATTATCCCATATAAGGGTGACCTGAACCCCCTTGGGAAGAATTTTACAGCAATTTCTAAAAGCAACCCAGGCATCAACCCCATTTAAAGGCTCAGTCATGCGCGTTTCGCGTCCGTCTTTTATCTGTATAGTATACATTTTTTTATCTCCCTTGCCCTTTTGTATCTTTATTATATCATTGATTTTATCTTTTGTCAAGAGTTTTTTTTAGGGCGGCTTTTTCCACTTTGTGGCGATTTTCCATTTCAGGCAATCCTTTTTTGATAGCTCTTATCAGGGATTCTTATCCGCGACTTGTGTCGCTCATTCGCTTTGAACCTTTGTTCTCTCGCGACTACTGCCCTTGCCCTTTTGTATCTTTATTATATCATTGATTTTATCTTTTGTCAAGAGTTTTTTTATTTTTTTTTGGAAGGGGTGAAGTTTTTTGTCCTTCCTTGCGGTTCCGACCTCCGCACGACTTAAGTCGCTATTATCGGCTTGGGAAGACTTTTCATGTCCCCCTGACAGTTATTATATTATCACATCTATACGGGAAAGTCAAGCATTTTGTGAAAAATATTTTTTATATTTTTTTTGCAAAAAGCTCTTGACAAATTGCTGTGACCTATGGTATAATATTTCGGACCCCCACAGCGTAAGACGATTTTGTACAAAAAATATTGACCAGGTTCATTGTTTTTTGTATACTTTGCACAATTCATTAAGTTATACAAAAAAATGTGAATAAATTCATTATTTATTGTGCAAAATGACATACATTCCGGATTTTGGGAAAATAGTAAATTAGTATGAACTAACTCGCCGCAGCGCAAAATATCAGATTGTTAAAAATTTCACAAAGTCTGGGCAGCATTTGGTTGACATCGGAAACGATTGTTAAGAATTTAACAATCGAGCACAAAAAGAAAAGAAGCTTTTCAAGCTTCTTTAATCAATATATTCACAGTGTACAGTTTTCCAATCATTGGGGTCAAGCTCTGGATGACGCCTCCAAGCATCCTTTTCAGTGTAGCCAAAGATGAAAGCAATTTCATTGGTTCTCTTGTTGTTAATTTCAAATTCGTACATTTTAAAGCCTCCCTTAATTTTGTTTTATTTCTCTTTCCATTATTATATTATCACACGGGCGCATGATTGTCAATAGTTTTTTTAAAAAAAAATGAAGATTTTTAATCTTCACTTTTTTGACTATTAAATTTCAATAAAGAAATTATTAGTAATTCTAAGAAAATTCTTTTGTCTTTTTTCTTTTGTTATCCAAAAACAGGTATAAAGATGATTTTTATAAGGTGTATATCTCTTATAAATTCTACCAAAAACGTGTTTTGTGTTACCATCCCAAAAATTGTTAATAAAATCTTTTTCAAACATTATTCGCATCTCCCTTTATTTTATTTTTTTCTCTTTCTGATTATATTATAGCACAATGAATTTA
>Ga0310690_10005468_pt1 | contig 17205 bp, 8 predicted proteins | sample AusTroGonzalo_MG_2_FD_207661 | JGI IMG/M metagenome (GOLD analysis project Ga0310690, IMG submission 207661) | Bovine rumen microbial communities from tropical cattle in Woodstock, Queensland, Australia - Gonzalo_04 (v2) (version 2) | ecosystem: Host-associated > Mammals > Digestive system >...
TCCAGTACGTCGGTGATGCGAATGCGATAGGCAGGAGCCCCGGCTTCAGCCTTGTTCTCGAACAGGATGCGGTAGTTGATGGTCTGAGTCTCGCCGATATAGTTCTCGTCGCCATAGCCCACAGGACCTACCATCTCATTGGGATCCCATGATGCCACAATATTGTTGGCACCAATCTCTTCGTCCAAAATCTCAATGTTGACTGGAGTGTCGGAGCATTCGTCGATAATGCCGAATTTCGCCATGTAGATGCTGCGTAATGGACAGGCGATGGTCTTGAGATACTCAAGGGCACCCTTGACGGTTTCTGCATATTCGAGTCCTGTGTTCACACTTGCACTGGCCTTCTGTATGATGGTCGTGAATCCTTGAGCAAAGACTTTAGATGTACTCTTCTTTTCCCTAAGGTCATTCTCTGCAACGCTGTATGCCCGTGCGAATTCCTCAAGAACATCCTTTTCCTGAGCATAGGACTTGACATAGTTGACAAAGCCGTCCTTCAGGTTGTCCTCTGAAGGATTGTTTGTTCCGTCTGTGATGAAGTTGACGGCCATCAGGCCAAGGACAGTCAATGAGACGGGAGTGGGCTGTATCTTCGCCGTTGCACGAGCATCGTATGTGCCTTCTACGTAACCCTCAGCCCATACGGTGAAGGTATATTTCTCGTAAGGATTCATTCCCGGGAAGACAAAGATGGCATTGTGATATTGCTCGTCACCCATGTCGCTGACATCTATGCGCTGGCCGCCCAGGTTGTCGGGCAGGTTGGCATAGAGCAATTTAATATCCTCTGTATATGGGATACAGAGCAGGAATGGGGCGGTAGGCATAGACCCAGTGTTCTCCAACGTCACGTCAAAGGAACCAGGAACACCTTTGCGTACAGAAGGCCATCCGATATAATTCACACGAATCTCAGAGCCTAAGGTACGACGCATAGTACTGAACGTCATGGTGTAGGTTCCCATTCCACCGTTGTTGTTACGGTGTAAGTTCAGATAGTAGGTGCCGCCCTTCATGTTCTCGTCGGTCATGATGTTCAGCGACTGCAGGTGAGCCCATGCACTTGTTCCCTCTTTAAGACTTCCCTGATTGTATTTTACAGTGACAGGAGTCAACTTGCCATTGTCATCATAATATAAGGTAAGTGTGGCATCGACACCCTCACCCTGGTCTGGGTCGTATGAGAATAACAGTTGTGAACCCTCATCTACAGTCACCTTGAACCAGTCGTCAATGTCGTATGTCTCTTCGTCTTTCTTGAAACCGATATTGCCGACCTTGGTCTCACCGTCATTGATGATCACAGCCTGGGCGAATTCGTCATTGGGCTCGTCGTCGAAATATCTGATGGGCTCCTCATCGTAGAGCAGGGTGTAACCACCGTGTCCGCTATAGCGATGAACATTTACATAGTAAGTTCCCTTGTCATAGTAGGGCAGGTACATGCCGGCTTGATATTTACCAACACCAGAGTTCTTAAGTTGTTTAAGACTACCATCCTCGTTCAGTGTGTAAACCCTCATCCAATAGACATCCAATTCGTAAGTCTGATTGGGTACAATTGTAAGGTTCGGCGTTCCGATGATATCCACGTCAAACTTATACCAGTCATCATTATCTGTGGCGCCAGTATCATCGGTGTAACCGAGATGAGCCATAACCTTCTCGCCTTTCACAAGAGTCTGGGCCTGCTCGTAACTGTCATTCGGCTCTTCATCGCCAATATAAGGATTGGGCGTAAATACATACTTCAGCGTATAGCCGCCGTGGCCACTATAGCGATGCACATTCACATAGAAGGTTCCTATACCTAAGTCGGTAATCGGGAACACCGTCTCTTCCTTGCCAACGCCAGAATTATTTCTTTGTACAAGATCGCCATTTTCGTTCAGCCTGTATAATCTAACCCAGTAAATGTCAAGTCCGTTCTCCTGATTGGGGTTTAAGGTAAACTCAGCCTTTCCATCTTTCTCTACCTCAATCTTAAACCAATCGTCATCGTCCGTCGAGCCTGTGTCATCCGTGTAGCCAAGGCGGCAGCCAATGGTCTCACCGCTTGTCAGCAAAGACCCCTTGTCATACTCATCGTTAGGTTCGGGGTCGTTGTCTATTGGGCAGGAGATGAACTCATACTTCAGGGTATAGCCGCCATGACCGCTATAGCGATGTACATTCACATAGAAAATGCCTTTACCCACATCGGTAATCGGGAACACCGTCTCTTCCTTGCCAACGCCAGAATTATTCCGTTGTACAAGATCGCCATTCTCGTTCACTCGGTATAATCTAACCCAGTAAATGTCAAGTCCGTTCTCCTGATTGGGGTTTAAGGTCAATTTAACCGTTCCCTCTTCAGGCGCAACAATTTTAAACCAGTCGTCATCGTCCGTCTTGCCTGTGTCATCCGTATAGCCAAGACGGCAGTCAATGGTCTTGCCACTTGTCAGCAAGGAACCCTCAGCAAACTCATTGTTAGGCTCGGGATCATTGCCTAACGGACATGGGATAAATTCATACTTCAGCGTATAGCCGCCATGGCCGCTATAACGATGTACGTTTACATAGTAAGTGCCTATGCCCACATCGGTAATCGGGAACGCCGTCTCTTCCTTGCCTACGCCAGAATTATTTCTTTGTACAAGATCGCTATTCTCGTTCACTCGGTATAATCTAACCCAGTAAATGTCAAGAGCATTCTCCTGACTGGGGTTTAAGGTCAATTTAACCGTTCCCTCTTCAGGCACTATAATCTTGAACCAGTCGTCATCATCTGTTAACCCTTTGTCATCCGTATAGCCAAGTTTACATTCAAGGGTCTCACCGCTTTTCAGCAGGGATCCTTGACTCCATTCATCGTTAGGTTCTTCATCTCCGACGAAGTTAACCGGTGTAAACTCATATTTCAGCGTATAGCCACCATGGCCACTATAGCGATGCACGTTCACATAGAAGGTACCTATACCCAGATCGGTAATCGTAATCACTTCCTCTTCCTTGCCCACGCCAGAATTATTTCGTTGTACAAGATCGCCATTCTCGTTCAGCCTATATACTCTAACCCAGTAGATGTCAAGGGCATTATCCTGACTTGGATTTAATGTAAACTCAATCTTTCCCTCATCAGGCACTTCTATCCTAAACCAGTCGTCATCGTCCGTCTTGCCTGTGTCATCCGTATAGCCAAGACGGCAGCCAATGGTCTTGCCGCTTGTCAGCAAGGATGCCTTGCTCCACTCATCGTTAGGCTCGGGATCGTTGCCTATCGGACAAGAGGTAAAATTGTATTTCAGGGAATAACTGCCAGAACCACTATAACGATGTATATTTACATAGTAGGTGCCTATGCCCAGATCGGTAATAGGGAACACCGTCTCTACCTTGCCCACGCCAGAATTATTTCGTTGTACAAGATCGCCATTCTCGTTCACTCGGTATAATCTAATCCAGTAGATTTCAAGAGATCCGCCAGGAGTGACGGTAAACGTCGCAGTTCCTTCCTCCGGCACGACAATTTTATACCACTCGTCGTTCCTTTCAGATCTTTCATATTTGTACAGCGAACCTTCTTTCGTTTCGCCGCTGTTGATCGTCGTGGCGGTCTGCCACGTCGTTCCTTGGGCTAGCATTCCTATAGGCAATGCCAGTAGCCACATCAAAAGTAATAATAATCTTTTCATAAATCTTTGTTTAAGTTAATAATGTTATAATTCTCATTCGTAAGGGGACGTCATGAAGACAATCACGGCCCAAAGATAATAAAAAAAACCGAAATATCGACTAACAATTTATCAAAATCGACTAACAAATCGTAAAATTGACGAAATAGTGTGTCAATTTTGGCCTATTTTACTTAATTTTGCAGAAAAATAGTGATATGGATATTTCAACAACAGTGAATTTGCGATTACAGGATTTGCGCGAGGTGATGCAGCGGGAGCATCTGTCGGCATTCATTTTCCCAAGTACTGATCCTCATCAGGGTGAGTATGTGCCTGACCATTGGAAGGGTCGGGAGTTTATCTCTGGTTTCAACGGTTCCGCTGGTACGGCAGTGGTAACAATGAACTCTGCTGCTCTCTGGACAGACTCACGCTATTTCCTGGCGGCTGAGGAGCAGTTGAGGGGGACGGAGTTTCAATTAATGAAACTGAAAATTGAAGGTACCCCCACCATGGCCGAATGGATAGGCAAGGAGTGTGGCCCTGGGGCTGAGGTCGCCGTCGATGGTAGTTGCAGTTCTGCCAACAGCGTGAAGGAACTCATAGCCGACCTCCGTAAACAGGGAGGCATCACTCTGCGCACCAACCTCGACCCGTTGGCGCAGATATGGCGAAATCGTCCACCTATCCCAGAGAATCCTGTGGAAATCTATCCGTTGGAGTATGCGGGGGAGAGTGCGCACGACAAGATTGCCCGCATCCGTCAGGCTTTGCGCGAGAAACATGCTGACGGCATGCTGATGGCGGCTCTCGATGACATCGCCTGGACACTGAACCTGCGAGGCTCGGATGTGCATTGCAATCCCGTTTTTGTCAGTTACCTGCTCATCGCCCCCAACGATGTCACTTTATATATAAATAAGGTGAAACTCTTGCCCCAGGTGGAGGCTTACCTGAAAGCCGAAGGGGTAGGGGTGGCACCCTACGAGGAGGTGCGTAAAGGACTGAAAGACTATTTCGCATATAATATCCTGCTCGATCCCAACGAGGTGAACTATACGCTCTACAAATCCGTGACAAGGGAGATCGTAGAGGAGGAATCACCTGTCAAACGGATGAAGACTGTCAAGAATGAAAGGGAAATAGCGGGTTTTAAGTCGGCGATGCTGAAAGACGGCATCGCAATGGTTAAGTTTCTGAAGTGGCTCCAATCTCAACTCTCCACTGTCAACTCTCCACTGTCGGAAATCTCGGTTTCTGACAAACTCACAGCCCTCCGCGCCGAACAACCCCTCTATCGTGACATCTCCTTCGATACCATTGCCGGCTATCAGGAGCACGGGGCCATCGTTCACTACGAGGCGACACCCGAAACGGATGTTGTCCTAAAGCCTGAGGGCTTGCTGCTGTTGGATAGCGGCGCACAGTATCTCGACGGTACGACGGACATCACCCGCACCATTGCTCTTGGACCTGTGACTGACGAGATGAAGAGGATTTATACTCTCGTGTTGAAGGGGCATATCCAGATAGAACTATGCAAGTTTCCGAGTGGTGCCAGTGGTACGCAGATTGATGTCCTTGCCCGTCAGGCTCTATGGCGCGAGGGACTGAATTATCTGCATGGCACGGGACATGGCGTGGGTTCCTACCTCAATGTCCATGAAGGCCCTCACCAGATCCGTATGGAGTGGAAACCTGCTCCCCTCGTGGAGGGGATGACCGTCACCGACGAGCCAGGCATTTATTTGGCTGGCAAGTTTGGTATCCGCATAGAGAATACGTTGCTTGTCGTGCCTTATATGGAGACAGAATTTGGGAAATTCCTCCAGTTCGAGTCGCTCACACTCTGTCCCATCGACAAAACACCTGTCATCATTGAGATGCTGACGCCAGAAGAGATTGGTTGGTTGAATGAGTATCACCAGACGGTTTTCAACAAACTCTTGCCGTTCCTTGATGCTGGTGAGACAGTCTGGCTCCGTGAAGCCTGTGCTCCCTTATAAAAGAAAAGAGCCCGACGCTGTCGCAGCGTCAGGCTCCGTGCAAACTTGAACTTTCGTTCGAGTTGGCTTTCGCTTGGCAGAGGTTTTAGGTGACTTCCCTATAGGTCGTCGAACTAAACCTTCTGCTTTCGCATTACGCAAACTTCAAACAACCAAAAAAAGTAATCGTCCTCAGACGCTTGCCTAAGCAAGAATTGTTTGATTTATCGGATAAACAGTAACTCTCTGTACTTCGGCAGTGGCCATAGAGCATCATCCACGATCAGCTCCAATTTGTCAATCTGGTAGCGGATGGCATCGAGATGCGGCTCCACAGAGTCGTGGTAGGCGATGGCCTTCTTATGCTCGTCCTCAATCTTATTGGCGAGTTTACGGGCATTCACCAGTTCATCAACACCTTTCTCGATGGCAGAGGTACGCTCGGCAATCTCCTCGATGAGTTTGAAGTTACGAGCAGAGAGTTTCTCAGCCTTGTCAACGGGGAAGATAGCAGCCATATTTTCGACGTTCTTCAGCAACTGACTCTGATAGTTGGTGGCTACGGGAATGATATGGTTCATCGAGAGGTCTCCCAATACACGAGCCTCAATCTGAATCTTCTTCGTGTAGGTCTCCCACTTCACCTCGTTGCGGGCCTCGAGTTCTTTCTTGGTCATTACGCCCAGACTCTCGAACATATCAATGCTCTCCTTGTCAAGATAACGTTCGAAGATCTTCGGACAACTCTTCTCCACGTCGAGACCACGCTTCTCTGCCTCGACAACCCACTCGTCAGAGTAGCCGTTACCATCGAAGCGGATGGGCTTACAGGTCTTGATGTCCTCGCGCAGCACGTCGATGATGGCATGGAACTTGGCGCTGTGCTCTGTACCAGCGAGTTTCTTCTCAAACTCAGGGATCTTGGCATCCACACGTTTCTTGAAATCTACCAGAGCCTCGGCGACAGCACTATTCAGGGCAATCATTGCACTGGCGCAGTTGGCCTCAGAACCAACGGCACGGAACTCGAAGCGGTTACCTGTGAAGGCGAAGGGCGACGTACGGTTACGGTCGGTGTTATCGATGAGCAGTTCTGGAATCTCGGGGATATCCATCTTCAGACCCTGTTTGCCAGCCATGGCGAGGATATCATCCTTGTCAGCCTTCTCGATATGGTCGAGTAACTCGCTCACCTGCTTGCCGAGGAACGATGATACGATGGCGGGAGGTGCCTCGTTGGCGCCCAGACGGTGGGCATTGGTGGCACTCATGATAGAGGCCTTCAACAGACCGTTGTGCTTATAGACACCCATCAGTGTCTCCACAATAAACGTGGCAAAGCGCAGGTTCTGTTCCGGGGTCTTGCCGGGGGCATGCAACAGGATGCCGTTGTCGGTGCTTAACGACCAGTTGTTGTGCTTACCAGAGCCGTTGATGCCTGCGAAGGGCTTTTCGTGGAGTAGCACACGGAAACCATGCTTGCGGGCCACCTTCTTCATCAGACTCATCAGCATCATGTTGTGATCGACAGCGAGGTTCGTCTCCTCGAAGATCGGTGCCAACTCAAACTGGTTTGGAGCCACCTCGTTGTGGCGGGTCTTACAAGGCACGCCGAGTTCGAGGGCCTGAATCTCCAGGTCTCGCATGAAGGCGGCGACACGCTCGGGGATAGAGCCGAAGTAGTGGTCGTCCATCTGCTGGTTCTTGGCACTGTCGTGGCCCATCAGCGTGCGACCCGTAAGCAACAGGTCGGGACGGGCAGCGTAGAGACCCTCATCCACGAGGAAATACTCCTGTTCCCAACCGAGGTTCGAAGTAACTTTCTTCACGGCGGGGTCGAAATAGTGGCAGACATCGACGGCAGCCACGTTCACGGCATGCAGGGCGCGCAGCAGCGGAGCCTTGTAGTCGAGTGCCTCACCGCTATAAGATATAAATACGGTGGGGATGCAGAGTGTATCGTCGATGATGAACACTGGCGATGTGGGATCCCATGCCGAGTAGCCACGGGCCTCGAAGGTAGAGCGGATACCGCCAGAGGGGAATGAACTGGCGTCAGGCTCCTGCTGAACCAGCAACTTGCCTGTGAACTCCTCTACCATACCGCCCTTGCCGTCGTGCTCGATAAACGAGTCGTGCTTCTCAGCGGTTCCTTCCGTCAGAGGCTGGAACCAGTGTGTATAATGGGTAACGCCATTCTCTATGGCCCACTGCTTCATACCAGCAGCCACAGCGTCAGCGATGTCACGATCCAGACGGGCACCATTGTCCATCACATCGATCATCTTCTCATAAACCTGCTTCGGCAGGTACTTGTACATTTTCTCGCGGTTGAAGACCTTCTTGCCAAAATACTCATAAGGTCTCTCACTGGGTGCTTTTACGTCGAGCGGCTTCTTCTTGAACGCCTCGCCGACAACCTGAAATCTTAATGCTTCCATAATCTTTTTGGTGTTTGTGATTACTAATTCTTACTTACACTTTGTTTGAAATCTGCTGCAAAGATACGGCAAACTGAAAGCAAAACAAGACAAAATCAAACGATATTTATCTTCGTTTTGTTCAAAAGTAACAATCTGTAAGCAAAAAGATAATGTTTGCTATTAAATTGAAACCAAAAATCGGTTGGCGGACAATATTCGCCGCAAAAAGAAACCAGCCTAAGTTTCTTTATCCATTCTTTTCTGTCATATATTTCCAGTACCGGCGGGGCATATCGCTGAGTTGCTTCTTGGGATTCATTCGCTCCTTGATGCAGATGGCCTTGAAGTAGGTACGCCAGAGTTGTTGGAAAAGGGCATCATCGTTGCTCAGTATGTCGGCATCCATCTTTCCGTTGGTGAGGTTGAAGGGCACAGCAGCCTCATTCTCGAATGTAATCCGGATGGGAGCGGCCTTACTGTCGTAATAATAGCCATAATGCCGATGGGCATCGTAAATGAGCCAGGGCTGGTCATTGAAGCGGTCCTGGAAGTGGTCGATAATCAGCGGCAGCACATTGTGGTCGGGCGAGACGACGGCGAGGTAGGTGCCGTCTTTGGCTTTCTGGAAGCGGATGAACTGTTTCATGCGCAACTGTTCGTGGAGCACACGGCGACAGGTATTGCGCACTTCCAAAACATCCGAGTCGGAAGCATTGCGTTCTATCCCAGACAAGACTGGCTGGCGGAACACCTTGCAGATGAAGTTGAAGAGCGGTTGGTTCAGTGCGCGCTCTTCGGAGAGCCAACTGATGGTAATCATGTGCAGGCCGTCTTTGGAAAGATGTTTCTCCAATCCCTTCCATACGCGTTCGGCTTTCTCGTTGTCCGTCACCACCTGGTGGGGCTCGTCGGCAAACAGCGGCAACTGCTCGCCCTCTGCCAACAGGAAATCAGGCTGTTGGTGAAGAAAGAAACTGTCGAACACAGCCGTCAACAGCCCGTCGAGGGTATTATCAAACACATAGACGGTCATTCTTCAAAGTCGAGCATGAGTTGTTGTTCTGCGGCTGCGCGTTTTTGTTGGGCTTTTGAAAGCAGGAGAGGGCGCAGACGCTCGGGGCGCAGTTCGTTGATGCCAATGATAGGCTGTGAAAAGGCAGAGGTGAGTTCGCCGCAGGTGATGAAATACTTGGCCTTCTTCATTACCACGCCCATTTTCTTGAGGTGGTAGGAGGTGATGCGGTTGAAACGGCGCGAATTGACGATGAGTACGGCACTTTTCACGCCGATGCCTGGCACGCGGAGGATCTCTTCGTAGGATGCTTTGTTGATATCGACAGGAAAAAACTCCGGATGGCGCAAAGCCCAACCAAGCTTGGGGTCGACATCGAGATCGAGGTGGGCATGCTTGTCATCCACGATTTCATCGACCTTGAAATGATAGAAGCGCATGAGCCAGTCGGCCTGATACAGACGATTCTCACGTACCAGTGGCGGCTGTTTCAGTACAGGCAGACGCGGGTCGTAGGTGTTTACGCTGACATAGCCAGAGTAATAGACGCGCCGCATGGTGGGTTGTTGGTACATCGCGTTAGACATCATCAGGATATCTTTGTCAGTCTCCTTCGTCGCACCCACAATCATCTGCGTCGATTGGCCTGCCGGTACGAAACGGGGTGCGTAGCGGAATTTGCGACGGTCCTCCTTGTTCTCTAACACCCCCTGCTGAATCTGTTTCATAGGCAGGAAGATGCTTTTGTGGTCTTTCTCAGGTGCCAACGCCTTCAGCGACTCCTCCTTGGGAATCTCAATGTTCACGCTCATACGATCGGCATAGCGTCCGGCCTCTTGTAACAGTTCCTGGCTGGCGCCAGGGATGGTCTTCAGATGGATGTAGCCGTTGAAACGATGCACGGTGCGCAGGTCGCGCACGATAGCCGTCAGTCGTTCCATCGTATAGTCGGGGTTCCTCACCACACCACTCGACAGAAACAGTCCCTCGATATAGTTGCGACGGTAGAACTCCATCGTGATCTCCTCGAGTTCCGAGACACTGAGTGTGGCGCGCTTGATGTCGTTCGTGCGACGATTGATGCAGTAGGCACAGTCGTACATGCAGTAGTTGGTCAGCATCACCTTCAACAACGAGATGCAGCGCCCGTCGTCGGCAAACGAGTGACAGATGCCCATGCCACCAACGGTAGAGCCTACCATGCCCTTCTTGCCAGAGCGTACGGTACCGCTCGACGAGCACGACACATCGTACTTCGCCGACTCTGTGAGTATCCGCAGTTTCTCCATCGTCTTCTCTGTCAGCATAGGTGCAAAGATAGTGAAAAAATTCGAGTTAGCGAAGAGAATGCAAATTTATTTTTGTTTTTCCTAACGATTCTGCAAAATAATCACTATCTTTGTAGCCAAGAATCAATAAGGTAAAAATATGGCAAGCAACGCTGACTTTGTACAGTACATCGCCGATCAGTGCGCTGGGGCAGGCGAGATCATTACCAAGAAGATGTTTGGCGACTACGGGATATATTGTGACGGCAAGATTTTCGGACTCATCTGTGATGATTGCTTCTATCTGAAACCGACGGAGGCAGGAAGGAAACTGTTGCGGACAGTCGATATACGTCCACCTTATGAAGGGGCAAAGGATTACTTCTATATCGCCGATGTGGATGACCGTGATTATCTCTCTGAACTAGTCCGCGAGACGTGCAAAGAACTCCCGATGCCGAAACCTAAAAAGAAAAAGTCATAATATAATATAATAAGGTATGGAGAAATTTCAGTTGATGGCACTGCCGTATTCAGAGAATGCGCTGGAGCCGGTGATTAGCAAAGAGACGATTGGTTTCCATCACGGAAAACATCTGGCTGGATACGTAAATAACCTCAATGGTCTGTTGCCAGATACGCAATGGGCTGGTCTTTCGTTGGAGGAGATTGTGAAGCAGGCCAGTGGCGGTGTATTGAATAATGCGGGGCAGATTCTGAACCACAATCTTTACTTCGGCCAATTTGCGGCACCCAAAGAAGATAACCGCCCTGTAGGTAAACTCGCTGAGGCTATCGCTCGCGACTTTGGCTCGTTCGAGGCGTTCAAGGAGGAGTTTCAGAAGAAGGGTGCTACGCTCTTCGGCTCTGGCTGGGTGTGGCTGTCGGCAGATGCAGAGGGCAGACTCGTCATCACGCAGGAGCCGAATGCCGCCAATCCTGTGCAGAAGGGCCTAAAACCGCTGCTGACGTTCGATGTCTGGGAGCATGCCTACTACTTAGACTATCAGAACCGTCGTCCTGACCACCTCGCTGCCCTTTGGCAGATCATCAATTGGGAGGTTGTAGAGAGCCGTTATTTGTCCTAAAAGAGTTTTTATTCGATCACCACGATCACTCTTTGATAGGCCTTCAGATTGAAGGCCCCTTGGTCGCTGACCTCGCAGACGAGGTGCAGCGTCTGTCCTGTGGCATTGGCAGGGATGGTGAGAGTGGTTTTGTCGGCATCATGGTTGAAAGTCAACTTCGCTGTACCTATCTCTGGCTGCTGCCACCAATGGAAGACGATAGCGTCGTTGTCAGGGTCTTTAGACTTCGAGGCATCCAAGCGAATGGTTTCGCCTGCCTTGGCATGGAGCACTAAGGGCGACGGTCCTTTGTGACCGTTTATCACGACGATGGGGTTGTGATTGCCTTTACCCTCGTCGGCCCACTGCATGCGGGCCATGAAATCGTTGAGTTCAATAGGATAGAAACGCTGTTTGTATCCCACGCTGATGCTGCGCGTGGGTTCCAGCCAACTGGTCCAGGCTGTGGTGAGCGAATCGGCACAGATGCCGCGTTTGTGATAGCCCGCCCAACCAGCCTGCGAGGGGTCTTCAGGGTCGTTGAGACCATTGGGCAGCACATAGAGGAAACTCGGCGTGTCGCCCTCCACACCCCATTTGTAGTTGGGATATTCCTTACCCAGCGCACCCTTTGTCTGGATGTTCTGCTGGTGCTGAGTCCAGTTTTGCTTGCCCAGTTCGCACTGCTCCTGCCACGTACCCTCGTCCCAGATGAACTGCAAGTCGTCCTTGAACTCGCGGCGCAGCCACATGTGGGAACTGTAGGCACGGTTCATGCGCATGTTGTACTGCATGTCCTGATCGGTGATGGTATAGATACGGAACTTACGCACGAACTTCTTCAGTTCCTCTGCCGATCGCGTCTGTTTCACGCGCCAGATGGCCTGCGCCAACGTGTTTGCGCCACCCCATGCAGCCACATAGATAGGTCGCGGGTCATCCTCGTCGGCCAGTCGGATCAGCAGGTCGCTGCCAGGCGAGTCATTGCCCTCGCCAATCACCTTGATACCGCCCCGCTCGCTACCCATCACGGCACGACTGCGGATATATTCAGCACTGGGCCAGTAGCCGATCCGCTGACTGCCATTCTCCTCGTCGAGCGAGAGAAACTTCTTCTGCTTTGAACGCTTCATCAGGTTTGTGACATCCTTGGCGTAGGCATCAATCACGCGATGCAGATACTGCGCCCACTCACGAGGGTAGGGGTCGCAGTTCCAACCCACCGATGTGATCAGTGCCTCCATCTCGAACATGTCGGCATAGACCATCAGGTGTACCATCGACTCCATGTCGTCGGGCTCCACATCGGCTGGTGCGATATCCGTACACACCACCAGTCGTGGTTTCAGTGCTGCGTCCTGGGCACTGCTTATTGTTGCCACGCCCCAAAACGTGAGCAGCAACATGATAATTCCTCTCTTATTCATTATCTGGGTTTTGTGTTTCTGTAATCATTTCCTGCATACGGGTGTTCAGGTCGCGGCTGTCGTTCAGCAGGTTCCAGATACCATCCTCGCTGAGCACACCTCGTCTCAGATCTTTCGGCAATCGTCCCGCCTCGTCGTCGGCAAAGTCCTGTTTCCACTCGTCACTGCCGTAATAGACCTCCAACTCACGAAGAGCCTCCTGTGCCTCGGCATAGTCGTCGAGTGCCGCAGATAGTCGCATCACTGCCTGCGACGCACGGTCCAGATACTGCTCCATCGTCTTGATCCTCTCTATCTGTTCCATATAACGCCTTTGTTACTTTGTCACCGTTTTATTTGTAATGATGCCCCAAAGGTAGTCATTTTTTTCTAAAAACAGCATGACAAAGGGCATTTTTTCCAAAAAATGAGTTTGGAAGGCATTCTTTCTACTTACTACTACTTCTTCATATTCATACGTCAGAATATGATGCCAGAGATTCAGGACATATTATTTCGGTATCGAAAAATAATCATTTTAATAATTTCTAAATTTTTTAGTTTTGAAAAATAATCATTTTATTAATTTGTTAATATTTCAACTTAAAAAAATTATCATTTTAATAAAAAGTTAATATTTTGGTTTCTAAAAATAATCATTTTATTAATTTCTAAACATTTCAGTTTTGGAAAATAATCATTTTAATAATTTGATTATTTTGCCCGGTGTGCAAAACCTTCCCCTAAATTCGGTATGGACATTAAACAAAAAAAGGACGTTGCATCGTGCAACGTCCCTTTCTATGATGGGAAAGTAAAACTTACTTCTCTTCGAGAACATCCTCGCCGAAGTCGAGCACGTTCTTGCGGTTGGCCTGCATGCGCTCGTACTCCTCCTTTGAGCCGACGATGATCTTGTCGAACTCGCGGAGACCAGTACCAGCAGGAATGAGGTGACCGCAAATCACGTTCTCCTTCATGCCTTCCAGATGATCCACCTTACCGCGGATGGCTGCCTCGTTGAGCACCTTCGTTGTCTCCTGGAAGGAAGCGGCAGACATGAACGACTTTGTCTGAAGAGCGGCACGTGTGATACCCTGCAGGATCTGAGTAGATGTGGCAGGCACGGCGTCACGCACCTGGACGAGTCGCAGGTCACGGCGCTTCAGTACGGAATTCTCATCGCGCAGACGGCGAGCCGTTACGATCTGACCCTTCTGGAGGTTCTCAGAGTCACCGGCATCGGTGACCACTTTCTTACCCCAGATACGGTCGTTCTCCTCAGCGAAGTCAAGTTTATCGACAATCTCCTGCTCAAGGAATGAGGTGTCACCAGGCTCATTGATCTGTACCTTGCGCATCATCTGACGCACGATAATCTCAAAGTGCTTGTCGTTGATCTTCACACCCTGCAGACGATACACATCCTGCACCTCGTTGACGATATACTCCTGAACGGCGGTGGGACCCTTGATGGCCAGGATGTCGGCAGGTGTGATCACACCGTCGCTGAGCGGTGTACCGGCACGCACGGCATCGTGCTCCTGTACCAGAATCTGCTTCGACAGTGATACGAGGTACTTGCGCTGTTCGCCAGTCTTTGAGGTGACGATGATCTCACGGTTACCGCGCTTCACCTTACCCATGGTGACCTCACCGTCGATTTCGGACACGATGGCGGGGTTACTCGGGTTACGAGCCTCGAACAACTCTGTGACACGCGGCAGACCACCAGTGATATCACCACCCTTGGCAGCGGCACGTGGAATCTTCACGAGGGTCTCACCGGTCTTGACGGTCTGTCCGTCTTCCACAACCACGTGACCACCCACCGGGAAGTTATAGGTTCCGATGATCTCGCCACTGGCTCCGATGATGTCGCAGGTAGGCACCTTCGACTTATCCTTCGACTCGGTGACGATCTTCTCAGTCAGACCTGTCGTCTCGTCAGTCTCAGCACGGAAGGTGACACCCTCGATGACATCGTTGAACTTCAGACGACCGGCATATTCCGTCACGATGACGGCATTGAACGGATCCCACTGGGCAATCTTGTCACCCTTCTTCACCTCATCACCATTCTGGAAATAGAGAGAAGAACCGTAAGGCACGTTCACGGAAGAAAGGACAATCTTCGTGTTCGGGTCAACGAAACGGAGTTCACCCAGACGGCTGACCACCATCTCGCAGTCGCGACCATCCTCATCGAACGGAACGGTACGAACCTCTTCGAGTTCGATCTTGGCTGAGTCGTACTTCGATACGATGCTGGCGTTGGCGGCAGCGTTGGCAGCCACACCACCGGCGTGGAACGTACGGAGCGTCAACTGTGTACCCGGCTCACCGATAGCCTGTGCTGCAATCACACCGACAGCCTCACCCTTCTGCACCATACGGCGGGTGGCAAGGTTACGGCCATAGCACTTCATGCAGACACCCTTCTTCGACTCACAGGTGAGCACCGAACGGATCTCTACACTCTCGATATCGGCCTTCTCGATGGCTTCAGCCAACGGCTCTGTGATCTCCTCACCGGCAGGTACGATGATCTCACCCGTCTTCGGGTTCACCACATCATGGACGGACACACGTCCGAGGATACGCTCTGAGAGGCTGGAGATGACCTCATCGCCATTCTTCAGGGCTGTGCAGACGAGACCGCGCAGCGTACCACAGTCTTCCTCGTTGATGATCACGTCGTGAGACACATCGACAAGACGACGGGTCAGATAACCTGCGTCGGCAGTCTTCATGGCGGTATCGGCCAGACCCTTACGGGCACCGTGAGTAGAAATAAAGTACTCCAGCACCGACATACCTTCCTTGAAGTTCGACAGAATCGGGTTCTCAATAATCTGGTGTCCCTCGGCACCGGCCTTCTGAGGCTTAGCCATCAGACCGCGGATACCGGAGAGCTGCTTGATCTGATCCTTACTACCACGGGCACCGGAGTCGAGCATCATAAACACGGCATTGAAGCCCTGGTCGGCCTCAGTCATCTGCTTCAGCAGGATGTTACCGATGTCATTGTTGACGTGCGTCCAGGTATCGATTACCTGATTGTAACGCTCGTTGTCGGTGATGAAGCCCATATTGTAGTTGTCAGTGATCTGCTGCACTTCCTGGTTACCCTTTTCAATGAGGTCGGCCTTCTCCTTCGGGATAATGATATCGTCGAGGTTGAACGACAGACCAGCCTCGTATGCCATACGGTAACCGAGGTTCTTAATACCGTCGAGGAACTCACAGGCCTCAGCAAAGCCGACATGGTTGATGACGGCAGCAATGATATCGCGCAGACTCTTCTTAGAGATAACCTTATTCACATAACCCACCTCGTCGGGAATGATGCCATTCACGATGACACGACCGACAGAAGTCTCAACGGTGTGCTTGTAGGGCTTGCCGTTCTCGTCGCGGTCATCGACAATCACCTTCACCTGAGCGTGGAGGTCGCACTTGCCCTCGTTATGGGCAATGATAGCCTCCTCAGGACCGTAGAAGGACAGACCTTCACCCTTGGCTCCCGGACGGATCTTTGAGATATAGTAGAGGCCGAGCACCATATCCTGTGAAGGAACGGTGATAGGCGCACCATTGGCAGGGTTCAGAATGTTGTGGCTCTGGAGCATCAGTAACTGTGCCTCGAGGATAGCCTCGTTGCTCAGCGGGAGGTGGACAGCCATCTGGTCACCGTCGAAGTCGGCGTTGAAAGCCGTACATGCCAACGGGTGCAACTGGATGGCCTTACCCTCGATGAGTTTTGGCTGGAAGGCCTGGATACCCAGACGGTGCAGGGTTGGTGCACGGTTCAGAAGCACGGGATGCCCCTTCATCACATTCTCCAGGATATCCCAGATGACCGGCTCACGGCGATCCACGATCTTCTTGGCGCTCTTTACCGTCTTCACGATACCGCGCTCGATGAGTTTGCGGATGATGAACGGCTTGTAGAGTTCGGCAGCCATTAGTTTCGGCAGACCGCACTCGCCCATCTTCAACTCAGGACCGACGACGATCACCGAACGGGCTGAGTAGTCAACACGCTTACCGAGCAAGTTCTGACGGAAACGTCCCTGCTTACCCTTCAGCGAGTCGGACAATGACTTCAGTGGACGGTTGGAGTCGCTCTTCACCGCACTCGACTTACGTGAGTTGTCGAAGAGAGAATCGACAGCCTCCTGCAGCATACGCTTCTCATTGCGGAGAATCACCTCAGGAGCCTTGATCTCCATCAGACGCTTCAGACGGTTGTTACGAATGATGACACGACGATAGAGGTCGTTCAGGTCGGAGGTAGCGAAACGGCCACCATCCAGGGGAACGAGAGGACGCAGCTCAGGAGGAGTAACGGGGATAATCTTCATGATCATCCACTCAGG
>Ga0310690_10005469_pt1 | contig 17204 bp, 12 predicted proteins | sample AusTroGonzalo_MG_2_FD_207661 | JGI IMG/M metagenome (GOLD analysis project Ga0310690, IMG submission 207661) | Bovine rumen microbial communities from tropical cattle in Woodstock, Queensland, Australia - Gonzalo_04 (v2) (version 2) | ecosystem: Host-associated > Mammals > Digestive system >...
CTGTCGCCACCTATAGTACCAGCGGCATCAACGTTTACGCAAATGGAATCAGCTACGGTGGCAATTTCTATTATCATCCCGACAAGAACATCAAGCTCACCGTGCAAGGCTATGGCAATAGCACCGACCATTGGGCGTTCATCGCCTCGCCCGTCGCCGAAAACATCGATGCCACGACGGTCGGAAACATCTTCAGCGCAACGGAATACGACCTTTACCGCTTCAACCCAAGCGCGGATTTGGAATGGGAAAACTGGAAAAAGGAAGGAAGCGACCACTACCATTTCAACCTCGTGAATGGCAGAGGCTACCTCTACGCCACCAAGGAAACCAAGACATTGGTCTTCAGCGGCTCGTTCAACACGGACGACGAAAAGACCATCGAAAGCCTGCCCGCCGGCTTCAACCTCGTGGGCAACCCGTTTACCACCGATGCCTACATCGACAAACCCTACTACACGCTGAACGGCGACGGCTCGGCCATCCTGACGACCACTTCAGATGCAGCCATTCCGCCCTGCCATGGCGTTATCGTGGAAGTGAACGGAAACGAAAGCGTCACCTTCAGCAAGACGGCTCCCGCCGCCACTGCCAACCAAGGCATGTTGAACATCACGGTTTCGGAGCAAAAGTCAGGCACACGCGGCGCTTCGACAGGCTCAGCGACCGCCATCGACAACGCCATCGTGCGCTTCGGCGAGGGAGAGCAGTTGGGCAAGTTCCATTTCGGTAATCCAAGCGCCAACATCAGCATCCCGCAGGGCGGAAAGGAATATGCCGTGGCCAACGTTAACGTCGGTACAGACGTTGCGCACAACGTCTCTACAAACGAGATGCCTGTCAATTTCAAGGCCTCGAAGGATGGCGAATACACCCTCACGGTCAACCCCGAAGGCGTGGAGATGGCTTACCTCCACCTGATTGACAACCTCAAAGGCACCGACATCGACCTGCTCAAAACGCCGAAGTACACTTTCAAAGCCAACAGCACCGACAGCGAGAACCGCTTCAAGCTGATGTTCAAATCCTCTGAAGTCACGGTGTCGTATGAATCCTTCGCCTATTTCAACGGCAGCGAGTGGGTCATCGAGAACGACGGCGAGGCCACCCTGCAGGTCATCGACGTGATGGGCCGCCTGCTGCGCAGCGAGACGGTCAGCGGCAACGCCACGACGAACCTGCCCGAGCTCAGCGCGGGCGTCTACGTGCTGCGCCTGGTCAACGACGGGAGCATTAAGGCTCAAAAGATAGTAGTTGAATAACGGAAAACGATAACGATAACCATAACGATAACGAAAATGAAAAAGTTAGCATTAACCATAGCACTGGCCCTGACATTGGGCTTCACGGCAACCGCCCAGAACAACGAAATGTTCGACTGGAACAACTATTGGGACAACCCCGCTGAAAGCGGCTACGACATGAACGACCTGGGCATGTTCGACTGGGCCGACTTCACCGACCTGTTCGACCAGGCCACGCAGATTGACGTCATCGACAACTGGGTCACCGACTTCCGTCTGTTCGACTTCAGCGACATCGGCAACCGCGACGTCTTCGACCTCGCTCTTCCCGACCATGGCCAGAACACCGACTTCGACGCGCCTTTGGGCAGTGGCATCGCCCTGCTGCTCGGCATGGGCGGCGCCTACCTCGTCGCCAAGCGGCGCAAGGAGGAATAACAAAGCAGTTTTGACTTCTGAAAAAATCCGCCAAAATGCTTGGCGGATTTTTTTCTGTTTGGGAAACCTTGCAAGCGGGAGTGCGGGTGTGTTTAAAAAAACAATGCTGTGTGGGCATGGATATTTCTTTTTTTCCTAATTTTGCCCGTTTTTTTAACAAGGATTTCCAAATTAATAAATACGTATTTATGAATAAACTGAATCTTTTACTCTGTTCAGCGATGCTATTGGCTTGCTGTACAATGGTTTCCTGCAAGGGAAACAAAAGCCAGGGTGAGGCCCCTAAGGTGAATTACGAGACCAAGGTGCTCCAACCCGAAAACGCGGTGTACAACATGACGTTCCCCGCAACTACTTGCGGTACCTCCGAAGTCAAGGTCTATCCCATGGTTGAAGGCGTCGTCACGAAGAAGAACTTCACCACGGGTACCATCGTCAAGAAAGGCCAGACCCTCTACATCATTGACCCGACTGAGTACCAGCTCAGCGTGCAGTCGGCCCAAGCCACCCTGAACGTGGCCCAGGCCACGATGGAGTCCTCGAAGCTCGAGTACGAGTCAAACCAGAAGCTGTATGAGAAGAAAATCATCAGCGACTATGTGCTCAACACCAGCCTCAACGAATACAACTCGGCAAAAGCCATGGTGACGCAGGCGCAGGCTCAGCTCAACATCGCGCGCACCAACCTCGGCTATTGCAATATCACGGCCCCCTCGACGGGCTATGTTGCCGCCAACAACTTCGACGTGGGCGACATGGCCTCGCGCTCCAAGTACCTCTGCACGGTGAGCGACATCAGCCTGGTGGACGCCGACTTCTCCATCACGGAAACCGAGTTGCTGAGTCTTGTCAAGGAATTCCACTTGAGCTCGGGCAAGAATGGCATGGAAGGCCCCGATGGCTCGCTGGTCAGCGACGCGATGCCCCGCGTGAAGCTCAAACTGAAAGACGGCTCCATCTACGAACATGAAGGTAAGATTACCACCATCGACGCCATCGTCAACTCGACGACGGGTACGGCTGCCTGCGAGGCTGAGTTTGAGAACCCTGACGGCGTGCTGCGTTCGGGCTTGTCGGCCAATGTCATCATCCCCATCACCCTCGACAGCGTGTTGAGCGTGCCGCAGACCGCCGCCGTGCGCCTGCAAGACCAGCTGATGTTCTACCGCATCAATCAGGATGGAACCGTGGAAGGCATCATCTGCAAGGCATTCCCCTCTAACGACGGAAAAGATTATTACATCACCGAAGGACTGAAGGCTGGCGATGAAGTGATCACCAACGGTGTGGGCAAGTTGTCGAACGGGCAGAAAATCAGATAACCATGGAAAAGGTAAAGAAACAAAAATACTTTGTGAAGCACTGGGTGGCGGCACTGACCGTCGGCGTGCTGATCTGCCTCATCGGCATCGTGGGCCTCAACTCCGTGCCAATTGAACAATACCCTGACATCGCACCGCCTGAGGTCGTCATCAACGCCGCCTACAGCGGTGCCGACGTGGCCACATTGATGAAATCAGTCATCATGCCCATCGAGGAACAGGTGAACGGCGTGGAAGACATGATGTACATTTCGTCAACGGCATTCTCCAATGGCTCTGTCGAAATCGACGTGTATTTCAAGCAAGGCACCGATGCCGACCAAGCCACCGTCAACGTCAACAACCGCGTGAACCAAGCCCAGGGCCTGCTGCCTTCCGATGTGACCAAGAACGGTATCACCGTGAGTAAAAGCGTTAACTCCATCCTGCAAATCATGGCTTTGGAGAGTACTGACGACCGGTTTGACCAAAAGTTTATCAACAACTACTTGGACATCAACGTGCTGCCGCGTATCAGCCGCGTCACGGGCGTAGGTAGCACCCAGCTCCTTGGCGACACCTACGGTGTGCGTATCTGGATGAAGCCGGATGTGATGGCCAGCTACGGCATCACCAAGGATGAAATCATCAATGCCGTCAACGAGCAGCACTTGGTGTCGCCTGTGGGAAGCATTGAAAGCACGATCAACAAGGTTGACATTGAGTTCGACGGACAGTTGGACGACATGAGCGAGTTCGAGCAAATCATCGTGCGCTCCACCCCTGATGGTGAAGTCGTGCGCCTGAGAGACGTGGCCAATGTGGAGCTGGGTACTAAGTCGTACAACTACCGCTCCAATGTTGACGGACACCCGGGCTCTTCGTTCCTCGTCAAACAGACCCCTGGCGCCAATGCCACCGCGGTCAACAAGGAAATCAACGAGGTGATACAGGAAATGTCGAAGACCCTGCCGGCAGGCTTGGAGTTCAAGCAGATGGAGACCTCCGACGACTTCCTTTACGCCTCCATCCACAGCGTTGTTGAAACCCTCATCATCGCCCTTATCCTGGTTATCCTCATCGTGTACATCTTCCTGCAAGACTTCAAGGCTACCTTGATTCCTTCGGTATCCATCATCGTGTCGTTGGTGGGCACCTTTGCCATCGTGTGGGGAATGGGATTCTCGTTGAACTTGATTACGCTATTCGCCTTGGTGTTGGCCATCGGTACGGTGGTCGACGACGCCATCGTGGTGGTGGAAGAGGTGATGGCGAAGATGGAGACAGGAAAATACAAGACGGCGGCTTCAGCCACTACCGCCGCCCTTAACGAGGTGACGGCGGCCGTTATCTCCACCACCCTGGTGTTTATGGCCGTGTTCATCCCCGTGACCTTCATGTCGGGTACACAAGGCACCTTCTTCAAGCAGTTTGGTTTCATCATGGCCGGTTCGGTGGGTATCTCCAGCCTCTCCGCCTTGATGATCTGTCCTGCCCTCTGCGCCCTGTTGTTCAAGCCCAAAAACGAGGACGGAAAAGAGCGGAAGAACCTCAGCTATTATGTCAAACAAGGCTACAACGTGGCTTACAACGCTCTGTTGAACAAATATATTAAAGGCGTAGGCAAGTTCATCAAACGCCCTGTCTTCGCCTTGATTCTGATATTAGCCTTCGTTTCAGGTATGGTCTATCTCATGAAGACCGCACAAACGGAACTGGTTCCTCAGGAAGACCAAGGCTTCCTCTTTGTCGACGTCACTACCACGCCAGGCACTTATCTTAACGAGACGGAGGCTGCCGTGAATAAAGTGGAGGACTATATCAAGACCCTTGAAGATGTCGAGATCGTGAGTGGTGTTGCGGGCTTCTCTATCATGAGCGGCGGTGCCGGCACCAACTACGGAACTCTGATGGTGCGTCTGAAAAACTGGGAAGAGCGTGATTTCTACAGCATTGCCGATGTGCAGAGACAAATCGCAGGTTGGGCCATGGTGAATATGCCTGAGGCCGATGTCACCTCGTTCCAGATGCCTCAGATCCCTGGCTACGGTACGGGCTCTTCGATTGAGTTGAACCTCCAGAACAGTTCGGGCGACGATGATGAAGTCTTCATCAATTACGCCACCGAGTTCACGCAGAAACTGAATCAACGTCCGGAGGTTTTGGTGGCAGTGGCTTCGTATTCCCCCAACTATCCTAAGTATCAACTCGATGTCGATGTGGCGGCCTGCAAGCGCAAAGGCGTCTCACCCAAAACCGTTGTTGAGACCATTGGCGCCAATCTGGCTGGCTCGTATATTAACAACTACGTCCAGTATGGTAAAGTCTACCAGATACGCGTGGAAGCTGGCGATGAATATCGTATGGAACAGAGCGTGCTGAACTCCATCTACGTTGATGTAGACGGCCAGATGGCTCCCGTGTCGGAGTTTGTCACCCTCACCCCGTCCATGGGTCCTTCGCAGCAGCGCAGATTTAACCTCTTTACGTGCTACAACATTAGCGTTATCACGGCTTCGGGATATACTTCGGCACACGTGCGCGCCGCTGTCGACGAGGTGATGAAGGAAGTGTTCCCCGACGGCTATGGCTATGAGTTTGGCGGTATGGCCCGTGAGGAAGCCGCCAACGCCAAGTCGAACGACACCATTATCATCTACGGCATCGCAGTGTTGTTGGTTTACCTCATCCTTGCCTGCCTCTACAACTCGGTGTTTATTCCCTTCGCTGTGCTGCTGTCCATCCCGTTCGGTATCTTCGGAGCATACTTGGCCGTGCGCCCTTTGGAGACGATCATGAGCGTGGGTGTCAACGTCTACGTGCAGGTAGGTGTCATCATGTTGATGGGTCTGGTGGCGAAGACCGCCATCCTCATCACCGAGTTCGCTGTGCAGAAACGCAAAGAGGGCTTGTCGGTTTACGACGCTGCTCTCGGAGCTTGCCGCGACCGTCTGCGTCCTATCATGATGACCGTGTTGACCATGATTATCGGTATGATCCCGCTGATCATCGAAAGCGGCGCAGGTGCCGTGGGTAACAAGTCGTTGTCCATCGCTGTGGTGGGCGGTATGGTGGTGGGCATCATCGCCATCCTGTTCATCACCCCGGCCTTGTACATCGTGTTTCAGAAGATCCACGAGCGCTTGACCCCGGATAAATCTGATGAATTCGAAGAAGTAGAAGTAGAATTAACGAAAGCATGAGCACTATGAAAAGATACATAATTCTGATATTCGCTGGTCTGCTGCTGTTGCCGGGCTGCAACCTTTACAAGAAATATGAGTCGGATGCCACTGTCCGTAACGACGTGATGGGCGATGTGGTCAATCTTCAAGACACCTTGTCGATTGGCGACCTTAGCTGGCGCGACGTTTTCAAGGACCCCAAGCTCCAGCGGCTTATTGACACGGCATTGGTCAAGAATGTCGACATGCACACCGCTTTGCTCACCATCGAGCAGGCGCAAAACGACGTGAAATCGGCCAAATGGGGTTATGCCCCCACGTTGTCGTTCACGCCGTCGGCCACGATGAGTTATCAAGGAGGCACTTACAGTTACCTCGCTCAAATTCCTGTCACGGCCAGTTGGCAGTTGGGCATCTTCGGCCAGACCCGAAACAAGATCCGCTCGGCCAAGGCAAGACTCGCCTATGACGAGGATTACTGTCAGGCCGTTCAGGTCAGCCTGGCCTCCAATGTCGCCAGCTATTATTACAGCTTGGTGATGCTCGACCGGGAGCTGAAGATTTCGGAAGAGACCGAAAAGCTGTATGAGGAGTCGTACAATACCACGGTGGCCTTGTATCAGGCAGGTATATACAAGAGCCCTGCTGTCTATGAGATGGAGGCTTCGCTGGAGGAATTGCGTGCGAATATCGTCGATTTACGTTACGAGATTCTCACCACCGAAGCGGCGCTTTGCCTGTTGCTCAATGAGCCGCCGCATCACATCGACCGTTCCTCTTTCGAGCAGTTTGAGATGCCCCATGAGCTGCACCTTGGCTTGCCCATCCGCTTGCTTGACGCCCGTCCAGACGTGCGCATGGCCGAACGCAATATGGAGATTGCCTACTACAGCACGCAGCAGGCGATTCAGGACTTCTATCCCTCGATTAGCATCGAAGGACTGTTTGGCTACGGTGGCAGCTTCAGTGCACTTGGCCTGATTGCTCAGTTGGTGGGTTCGTTGACGCAGCCTATTTTCCAGGGCGGACAGCTTGTCACGCAGCTCAAGAACGCCAAGGCCGACCAGGAAAAGGCGAAAGAGCTGTTTGTCTATACGCTTTACAATGCTGGCAGGGAGGTGTATCAATACCAGAACGCCTGCACGACAGCGGAAGAGGAGGCCGTACATATCGACAAGAGCGTTGTAGCCCTGCAAGAGGCTTACACCGCCACCACCGAATTGATGAACAACGGATCGACCACCTATCTGGAGGTCCTTACCGCACAGGAGTCGCTGCTTTCGGCACAACTCTCGCAGGTGGAGAACCGCTTTGAGATGATCCACGCGCTCATCAACCTGTACACGGCTTTGGGAGGCTTCGGGAAGTAGCCCGAAGCCTACCTTGAGGCACAAAAAAACCACGATTTGCAGCATCGCTGCAAGTCGTGGTTTGGTTTTATTATGTGACGTCGCAGTCTTATTCCTGCGTCATCATCGCCTTGACTTCCTTGGCCTTCACGGTGTAGATGTTGCCATTGGCATCGCAGAAGCAGAAGGAGCCGTTGTTGCGGCATCGTAAAGTGAGCAGTCGTTGTAGTGAGAGGCTAAGACCGCCCATCAGTTTCTTCGTCATAGGCGAAACCTCGTTCTTCTTCGCATTTACTCTTACTGTTGTCATATTCTCTGATTTTTCTGAACTTTTCTTCATTGTAAAACTTGATTTTTTTGATATTGCCTTCAGCGATGACCTCAGAGGGCATGACGCTGTTGTCGATGAACAGAAAGTAGTCAACGACAGGGCAATAAAGGTTAAATAGATTCTTGATACCGGCTTTGTAACGCCTGCGGATGATGGCGTCATCGACATGATGTCCGCCATGTTTCACGCGCTCGGCCACGCGCTGAATGGCCAACTCGGGGCTTTGAAGCCAGAAGTAAACCAGGCTGGAATGATAGCCTTGCTCGCGGGCTTTGATGATGAGGGCGTGATACGACTTGGCGGCCAGCGTAGTCTCGATGGCGAAGTCAATGTTGTCGGCAATGTGTTTTTTGATACGCGTCAACATCAGGCGGCCTGCAGCAACCTTGGCGCCGTCGGGGTTGAGCGGCGAAAGGCCCTTGGCGATTTCGTCGCAATTGACGAACTCCTTGCATTGTAGCGTCTCGGGCAAAACCGTCAATGAGGCGGTTGTTTTCCCTGCTCCGTTGCAGCCTGATATGATATACAAATTCGGCATCTAAAACAAATATCTGCTCGTTTTTGTCCTGCCATTTTCATGCCAGATGACGCTGCAAAGATACAACAATTGTGCATTTGTCAACACTTTTCCACACTTTTCCACGCATTTTTTTCAACACTTTTTGCTAACTATTTGATAATCAAGCATTGTTGGGATGCATATTATTGTTTCTTTCGATTTCCAAAAAAATGCGTATTTTTACCGCCTGAAATCCATAAAGGAATGAAAAAACTGATCCTCATAATAGCCGGTGTTGTACTTGTCGCTATGGCAGCCTGCCAAAAGAAGGTGGAGTATCCCATTGAGCCTCACATCAATTACGAAGGGTTTACCTATTTGCTCAATGATGACGGAACCTTCAGCGGCACGGGAATCGTCGCTTTTTCCTATACCGATGGCGACGGCGACCTTGGCCTTGACGAAACCGACGACATGCCGCCTTTTGGCATCAACGACCCCTATTATTATAATATGTGGGTCGATTACATGAAGCTGGTCGACGGGCAGTTTGTGAAAACGCCGCTGCTCAGCCCGCATGTGCCGACGACTCCCGACGATACGATTGTGCTTTATGACACGGTGTCGTTCAATGCCCGCTTCCACCGCCTGCGCGACAACGACGACCCGAAAGCCATCAGCGGCATGATGGAATACACCATGCCTGTGCAAAACCCGCTCTCGCCCAACGACACCATCAAGTTTGAAATACGCATTTTCGACCGTGCCTTGCACGAAAGCAATGTGATACAAACAGAACCCATTATCACCAACCCAATATTGAACAAATAACACAGACAATATGAAAAGACTTTCCGTTTTATTGGCTTTGCTGCTGACCTTGCCTTTTGCCCAAGCCCAAACCGCAGGCGAGGGCATCGACGTGACGCACTATGAAATCCATCTCTGGGATTTCGACTTCACAAACCGCACGTTGCAAGGGGAGGCCTTCATCAATTATACCGCCACCGCTTCCACCAACACGCTTGTGTTGGAACTGAAGCGTCTCACGGTCACGGAAGTGTCATGTGACCATTATGGCGTGGAGAACTTTAGCCAAGACGGTGACTTTTTGACGGTCACCTTGGATGAACCTATGACTGTCAATGAGAACCTTAAACTCGATGTGCGCTATGGCGGCTCCACCTTCAGCGAATCGTGGGGCGGCGTGGTATGGTGGGGCAGCGACAAAGTCTATAACCTCGGTGTGGGCTTTGAGAGCCAGCCGCATAATCTCGGCAAGACCTGGTTCCCCTGCGTCGACAACTTCACCGACAAAGCCACTTACGATGTCTATATTACCGCTACCAACGACAAAAAGGCCATCTGCGGCGGCAACCACGTGGAGACCATCAACAACGGTGACGGCACTTCCACTTGGCATTGGAACACACCGCAGGAGATTGCCACTTACCACATCTCCTTCATCGTTGCCGACCTCGTGCTTTGGAAAGACACCTATCACGGCATTGAGCGTGATATCCCGATAGAGGTGTACACTACGCCCGGCTTGAGCGGCAACGTGCCCGCCACCTTCGCCAATATCCACGAAATCACGGCGTTTCTGGAAGAGAATCTCGGCCCATACCCCTTCAACCGCATCGGATATGTCAGCACGAGTTTGGGCTGTATGGAGCATACCGACAACATTGCATTGGCCACCAGCGTCATCAGCGGCAACATTGACAATGAAGAATACCTTGCCCATGAGCTGTCGCACATGTGGTCGGGCAACCTCGTGACTTGTGCCGAAGCAGGTGACATGTGGCTCAACGAGGGCTTCGCGCAGTTTTGGGGCACCTTCTACCGTGACGGCATATACGGCTCGCAAGTCTTCCAAGAAAAGATTTCAACGAAGGTCAATGCCATCAACACTTGGTGCAACAACCCCAACAACTGGATGCCGCTCAACAATATTCCTTTGGACATGACCTACAACACCAATGCCGTCTATGAGCGCGGAGCTGTCATCGTCAACACCCTGATGAACTACATGGGCCGCGAGACTTTCCTCTCGGCCATGCGCCAATACTTCAACCAATACGCCTATCAGGCCGCCACTTCCGAGCAGCTTTGCGAGGCTTTGACGCAATACTCAGGTATAGACATGCAGGGTTTCTTCGATTCCTACGTCTATTCAAGTGGAATGCCGCACCTCTATGCCGTGATTGAATCAGTGACGCCCGTGGGCAGCCAATACCAAGTGGGCCTAAAGCTGAGCTATCAACACATTGGCGACACGCATATCGGGCAGAACAACAGATATGAAGTGACTTTTATCGGACCTGAATTCCAAAAGGTCACGGAGGTGCTGACATGGAACGGTTTGCATGAAAACGCTACTGTCATGCTCGACTTCGAGCCAGTGGGCGTGGTCAACGACTTCAACAACAACTGGCTTGACGGACGGACGCAGAAAAACCTGATGCTGAAAAACACCTCGTTGCAGAATTTTGCCTACCTCACGGTGCAGCCCCAATCGCTGACGGATTCCGTGTTTGTCAGCATCGAGAACCATTTGGTTGGACCCTACGATGACCCGCTTATTGAGGGGTTGATCCTTTCTACAAAGCACTTCTGGACCATCAACCGTTACGACTTTGGCGAGGCGTTGGTGGGCGGCATGTTCGACTATTCGAAAAACAATGATGGCGACATCATCCAGGCACAAAACGACTCGGCCACACTGCTCTATCGTAGGAATGCTTCCGAGCCATGGCACGAAATCCCCTATACGCTCTATTCGGGCAGCACGTGGAAACAAGGCCGCTTCATCATCGACAACCTGCAACCGGGCGAATACACTATTGCCGCTTGGAAGGCGGTGGGTGTGGAGGAATACTATGAGGTCGAGAAGGCCTTACGTCTTTTCCCCAATCCGGCCAACCAAAGCGTGACCGTGGCTTGGAACGGCGCTGCCGACGGTCTAATCGTGCTTTGCGACATGCAAGGCAAAACGCTACGTAAGCAGAGCTTTGCTGGTGCCGAACAGGCCACAATACCTCTTGATGGTCTTGCCCAAGGTACTTACTTTGTGAAACGCCTTGCCGTCAATGGCATGGTTTTGGATACGGAAAAACTTATTGTCAAATAATCTCGAATATGAAAAAGAACTTAGTATTATTTGCGACGTTGCTTGGCTTGGTATTGGTGTCATGCAAGCAGGAAAAAAAGGAATGGAGCCGTTTCATAGGCTTCACTCCTGCCGACATCGTGGGTGAATACACCTTTTCCAATGCTGCTGACGCTTTTTCCAACCTTATTGAAAGCGATGAGGGCCATCTCTGCCCTGAAGCCTTGGTCAACGTGACTTCGCCAACACCCCAAACTGTTAGTATTACCGTGAAATGCCCCGACCACAATCTCCAAAAGACCTTTTCGGGAAAGCCTTCGCTCACTCCCAATGCTTTCCAGATTTCGATGCATGGCGCTTGGAGCAGCGGCTTGCGACGCTATGGACTTACGGCTGAGGTGATGAAAAATGCACAAAATGTCATTCGGCTGAGGGGCAATGTCAGCGAGGACCACTACGAGCGTGAATACAATACGCAAACGGAGACTTACGACACCTTGTATATGTACAGTGTCAAGTATTATTTTGATGTAACAAACAACTAATTATTTAATAATCAAAAATTTAAAAAATGAAGAAGATTTTTATCACTTTAGCTGTCCTTGTGATGGCATTTGGAAATGCGGGCTATGCCCAGCGCAAAAGCGACCTTAAGTTTAAGGCAAACGAAAAGAGTATCGTGTTCAAGCATTATGGCCTTCGCAACGACGATATCAGGCCGTTCCAAGCCATTTGCCAGAGTGCAGATGCCGAAGAGTTATCTAGGTACACCTACACCTATGACGAGTATGACTACAACGAGATTGAATTGTTGATCGAAAAGGATTATAATAATGATGGCTGGACTCCTTGTGCGAAGATTACTTCCGAGTACGATTTTTCAGGAAATGTACTCGAAGGAATTGAATGGATCTGGGAGGATGGAGTATGGGAGGAAAATGTCAAATACACCTATACTTATACCGTTGACGGCATGGAAGTCGTCACCCAATACTGCGTGGCAGGCAATTGGTTCAACGATGAGAAGTTGGTGTATAACTTTAACGGCAATGTGACCACCATCCTGATTTGGGATTGGAATGGCAGCACCTGGACGTCTGATGAACTGCACACCTACACTTACAACGAAACTTCCATTGACGTGCTGATTCAGTACATGGAAGGCGGTGCTTGGCAGAACGATGAAAAGCAGACCTTTACCTTGGATTTTGCCGGTCATACGATTGAAATCCTTGACATGAAATGGGAAAACAACACCTGGGTGAACGATGAAAAGATTACATACGACTACGAGGGTGGCGTTTATAATACCATGCATAAGGAAGAATGGAGAAACGGTGCTTGGCAGGAGGAATACCGCTTCAGTTTCTTTTATACTGACGGCAATGCCACTCATGGTGAGTGCATGGAGCTAGAAAATGGCCAATGGGTACATGGCGATGAGGACATTGAGATGGCTTACAACTACAGTGCATCGGTTGACGATTACTACGGTAGCATAGTGGACGTCACCTACATCGACGTGACGGGCGTTGAAGAAACCACGCAAGCCAGCTTCAGCGTGTATCCTTTACCCGCTGAGAACGAAATCCAAATCCAAACCGAGAGCTTCCAAAAGGCTGAAGTTTTCAGTCTCACGGGTCAAAAACTGATGGAAAGCCAGCAAAGTAAGATGAACGTCAGTGCTTTGGCATCGGGCGTTTACCTGCTGAAGGTTTACGACCAGGCTGGCAAGGCCGAAACGCAGCGTATCGTCGTGAAGTAATAGGTCGCGAGGATCATTGTAAAAAAGGAGGCAATTGCCTCCTTTTTTTATTTCTTCAAAGTGATTCTGAATGTAGTGCCTTCGCCTACCGCAGAAGACTTGACGAAGATCTTGCCTTTGTGGTAGTCCTCGATGATACGCTTAGCCAACGACAAGCCGAGACCCCAGCCGCGTTTCTTGCTCGTGAAGCCAGGCTTGAACACTTGCTTGATTTGCGACTTGGGAATGCCTTTTCCCGTGTCGCTCAAGTCAATGTGGATATGGTCGCCGTCGTCGATGAGTTCGAGGGTGATTTTGCCGTGATCGCCCATAGCATCAATGGCATTTTTGGTCAGGTTTTCCAATACCCAGCGGAACAGCGACGGGATTAACGGAACCACTAGCTCGCCCTCGGGCAGGTTGACCACAAACTCGAATTTGTTGGAGAACCGCTTTTGCAGGTAGTCCATCGTATCGTGGATAACGTAATTGATGTTGGCGGGCTCAAGCACGGGCACGGAGCCGATTTTCGAGAAGCGGTCGGTAACGACCTGTAGCCGCTCGATGTCCTTCTCCATTTCGTGGGTGCCTACAAAAGGCTCTTCCTGCATCTTCAGCAGCTCAACCCAACCCATCAGCGAGGAGAGCGGTGTGCCTAACTGGTGTGCCGTTTCCTTGGCCATACCGGCCCAAACTTGGTTTTGCTCTGAACGGCGAGCATAGCTGAACAACAAGTAGGCGATGAGGATGAACAGCGCGACTACAAAGAATTGGATGACGGGATAATAGCGCATTTGTTCCACCAAATCGGAGGTGCGGTAATACACCACAGCCTTGCCCGTGTTCATAAACTCGATTTGCAGCGGGTCGTTTTCATCGGCCATGATTTCGAGCTGTCGGGCGACGTAGGAGGAATCCTTCATCATAATGCTGTCCAGGTTGCCGAAGCCGAGTATCTGGCTTTGGTCTTCGTTGGTGATGATGACGGGTGCACCCACCGAGTTGAGTGTGATTTCCTCCATGAAATGGTCGATCATTCCTTCAAGCACGGCTTTCAGCTCAGTGTAGTTTAGCGACTCATTATAGTACAGCCATTGCACGATGCCATAACCCGGGTCAATCTTGATGGGTGAAAATTTGGAATAGGCCTTTTTCATCTCGTCATCGAAAACCTTCTTGTCTTCTTGTTCAGGTGGCAGGTTGTTGGACGATAAGATGTTGCCTTTTTCATCGGTGAGCACTAACGGGATGCTGATGTTGTTTTGGATGATGTCTAAATATACGGCGGTGTTCTCGTTGGACGAGATGTCCAAAAGGCGGCGGTAGGCGTTGGCCAACAAGTCCACGCGCAGCTGCTCCTGCTCGCTCACCTTGTTGAAGAATTCCTCTGTAGATTGCATCATCACAGCGTGTTGCTCCATGGCGGCGGCCCACATCTTCACCTGTCGGGTTTCCTGCTCAGCGATGGATTTTACCAAGCGATTGGTGTACCACAATGAGGCCGCGATGAGCAACAGTGCCACAATGGCTAATGCCCATTTCCAGTGTTTTTTATGTGTATAGAGGTTTGTCTTCATTCTATCTTTTTCCTCATGCGACCCACAGGAATTCCTAGTTGTTCCCTGTATTTTGCCACAGTGCGTCGGGCAATGGGGTAGCCCTTGTCCTTCAGCACCAGCATCAGTTGTTCGTCGGTCATGGGGTTGGCTTTGTCCTCGTTATCCACCGCATCTTTCAGGATTTTTTTGATCTCGCGGGTTGATACCTCTTCGCCCTCGTCGTTGGTGATGCCTTCGCTGAAGAAGTATTTGAGCAGATGAGTGCCGTATGGCGTTTGCACGTACTTGCTGTTGGCCACGCGCGACACGGTGGAGATGTCCAAGCCTACCTTATCAGCCACATCCTTAAGGATCATGGGCTTGAGCTTGGTTTCGTCGCCAGTGAGGAAATACTCTTCCTGGAGGTCGACGATGGCTTTCATGGTCACATATAGCGTGTTTTGCCGCTGGTTGATGGCATCGATGAACCATCTGGCTGCGTCGATTTTCTGTTTCACGAACTGCGCGGCTTCCTGCATGTTGCGGGTGTCCTTGCTTTTCGAGAACTCCTCCATCATCTTGAGGTACTGCTTGCTGACATGCAACTCGGGCGTATTGCGCCCGTCAAGTGAGAGCTCCACCTTACCGTCTCTGACCATGACAAAGAAGTCGGGCGTGATGTAATGGATGTTTTTTTGACCCGTGACGGATGCGTCGGCCGGTTTGGGGTTGAGCTTGAGGATGGCGTCCAAGGCGGGCTTCAGCTCGCGATTGCTTACGTTCAGCTTCTTGGCAATCTTGTCGTAATGCTTCTTCGTGAATTCTTCAAAGCACTCCTTGATAATGGTCATGCTGAGCGAATAGTCTGTATAGGGGCTTTCCTCTTGCAACCTTTTCAGTTGGATGAGCAGGCATTCCTGAAGGTCACGGGCGGCAATGCCGGGCGGGTCGAGTTGCTGGACGATGTGCAACACATGCTCTACTTCTTTCTCGGTGGTCTCCACATTCATGGTGAACAGCAAGTCATCCACGATGTTGGGGATCGGACGGCTCAGATAGCCGTTGTCGTCCAGATTGCCGATGATGTATTCGCCAATGAGGAGTTGCTTGTCAGTAAGGTCATGGTAGGCCAATTGCTGGTTGAGGTAGTCTTGGAAAGTCTCTTCGTTGACTACGGGCGCTTCGTAAATATCGTCGTCGCCGCTGTAGTTGTTGGCTTGCAGCTTATAGGAATAGTCATCAAGGTCTTCTTCGGGTAGGTAGTCGTTGATGTCGAATTCGTCGTCCTTGTTAAAGTCAACGTTTTCGTCATTATAATCGTCGTTTTCGCCGTCGTCGGCATTATCAACGGTTGGCTCGTTGTCGTCGTAGTCGTCATGCTCACGTGAATCTTCCAAGGCGGGGTTGATTTCCATCTCCTCCTTGATGCGTTGTTCAAGATCCATCAATGGAAGTTGCAGCAGCTTCATCAGTTGGATCTGCTGGGGCGAGAGCTTCAGCTCCGGACGCTGGGTTTGAGACAATCGTTGGTTGTTCATGACTATTAGTATAAGCAATTCTTGGGTGTACGCGGGAAGGGGATGACGTCACGGATGTTGGTCATGCCAGTGATGAAGAGCAGCAGACGCTCGAAGCCGAGGCCGTAGCCGGAATGCGGCACCGAGCCAAAACGACGACTATCGAGGTACCAGTTCATGCTTTCCTCGGGAATGCCGACTTCGTGCATGCGTTCGAGGATTTTATTAATGTCGGTCTCGCGTTCGCTGCCGCCGATGATTTCACCAATACCCGGGAAGAGGACGTCCATGGCGCGAACGGTCTTGCCGTCTTCGTTCTGCTTCATGTAGAAAGCCTTGATCTCCTTCGGGTAGTCGGTCAGGATGACGGGCTTCTTGAAGTGCTTCTCGACGAGGTAGCGCTCGTGTTCCGACTGCAGATCGACGCCCCAGCCGTCAACGGGATACTGGAACTTGCCTTTCTTGTTGTAGTTGGAGTTGCGCAGGATGTCGATGGCCTCGGTGTAGGTCAAGCGGACAAACTCGTGCTCGAGCACGAAGTGCAGCTTGCTGATGAGCTCCATCGACTTCTCTTCCTCTTTCTTACCTTTTTCTTCGTCCTGCAGGCGCTTGCTAAGGAACTGGAGGTCGTCCATGTTGTTGTCCAAAGCATACTGGATCAGGTATTTCAGCATCTCCTCTGCGAGGTCCATGTTGTCGTTGATGTCATAGAAAGCCATCTCAGGCTCAATCATCCAGAACTCGGCCAGGTGACGTGTTGTGTTGGAGTTCTCCGCACGGAAGGTGGGACCGAAAGTGTAAATCTTGCCCAAAGCCGTTGCGGCCAATTCGCCTTCCAGTTGACCCGAAACGGTCAGGTTGGTCGATTTGCCAAAGAAGTCTTGTTTATAGTCGATGTTACCCTGCTCGTCGCGAGGGATGTTGTTGAGGTCGAGGGTGGTCACTT
>Ga0310690_10005470_pt1 | contig 17202 bp, 12 predicted proteins | sample AusTroGonzalo_MG_2_FD_207661 | JGI IMG/M metagenome (GOLD analysis project Ga0310690, IMG submission 207661) | Bovine rumen microbial communities from tropical cattle in Woodstock, Queensland, Australia - Gonzalo_04 (v2) (version 2) | ecosystem: Host-associated > Mammals > Digestive system >...
TCAGCCGTATCCGTTTCCTGCAGAAGGTCCTGGAGAATTCCTGCGTGCTTGACCCAGGCTTTCTCCCGAAAGACAGAGTCAGCCTTCTGAGCCGGGTGGAATTCACGAACCTGTCAACCAATACCCGAATGAGACTCCAGATAGTCAGCCCCCACGAGATGGATCTTGAAGCGGGCAAAATATCTTTGCAATCCCCGATTGGTGCAGCCCTGATGGGCAAGAAAGTTGGCGAGATTGCCGAAGCCCAGGTCCCCGCCGGAACACTTCGTCTGCGAATCGAAAGCATCACGTTCGACTTCTAGCCATGCCCATCGAAATGGAAACGAAACGCCTGCGATTCCGGCCCTGGCTGGAATCCGAAGTCTCGTTATGGGGATGCGTTTGATTATTTGCAGAAAATGTGTATCTTGCAAAGTGTGAATAATCAGCGTATGAAAAGAATTCCCTTCTTAATCGCGGTGCTTGCTTTGTTTGCATGTGGCACTACCAACAACTCTAGTGTCAAAGATGGTAATAAGTATGTCCCGTATGCTCAGCGGGATGGTGAGGAAGCCGTTGTGTACTTTACCCGTAACCTGTCGGCCGATGGGCTCATTGCCGCCTATGAAAAAGTGTGCGGTGAGATTACCGGAAAGGTGGGCGTTAAGCTCCACACCGGAGAGCAGAACGGTCCCAACATCATCCCTCGCGAATGGGTGAAGGCGCTTCTGCAGAAAGATCTGCCGGATGCAACCATCATCGAAACCAACACCTATTACAAGGGAGACCGCTACACAACCAATCTGCACAGAAAGACCCTGCAGGTGAACGGATGGACCTTCTGCCCGGTGGATATCCTGGATGAGGAAGACACCCTCACATTGCCGGTGAAGGATGGCAAGTGGTTCAAAAAGATGTCTGTGGGCAGCCACTTGACCAACTATGATTCCATGGTCGCCCTCACCCACTTCAAGGGCCATACGCAGGGCGGTTTCGGCGGTGCAAACAAGAATATCGGCATCGGATGTGCCGACGGCCGCGTGGGCAAGGCATGGATTCACACCACGCCCGGCCAGCCCAACCAGTGGGACATCAGGGAAGAAGAGTTCATGGAACGCATGACGGAGAGCACAAAGGCCACCATCGACCACTTCGGCAAACACGTCACCTATGTGAATGTGATGCGCAATATGTCGGTTTCCTGCGACTGTGAGGGCGTCCACGCGGCTCCGGTGGTTACACCGAACGTGGGGATTCTTTCCTCGACCGACATCCTGGCCGTGGACCAGGCCTGTGTGGATATCATCTATGCCATGACGGCCGAGGAACACCACGACATTGTGGAGCGCATCGAAACCCGTCACGGCCTGCGCCAACTCTCATACATGAAAGAGTTGGGAATGGGCCACGACCGCTATGTTCTCATCGACCTGGATAACGGCGGAAAGAAGATTACCGCCGCTGATGCCGCAAAAGGACTGAAACCGTTCGTTAAGGAATAAGACGAAATCTATCTCATGAAACGAGACTACTTTGAAGGGGCCGACATTGCGGTTACCATTTGCGCCAAAGACGGGACCATTCTGGATATGAACCGGAAGTCCCGGAAGACCTTCCTGAAGCCCGGGCGGGAGGAAATCATCGGCCGGAATGTGCTTGATTGCCATCCGGAGCCCGCACGTTCCCTGCTGGGCGATATGCTCAAGAATCCCCGGACCAATATCTACACTGTAGAGAAGGAAAGGCTCAAGAAACTCATCTTTCAAACGCCGTGGTATGACGGGGAAGAGTATGCCGGCTTTATGGAACTGTCCATAGTGCTGCCGGAAACTATTCCCAACAGAGTCCGGAAACCCAAAGCCGAATGAATATGAAATCTCTTGTCGTAATAGACGCCTGCATCCGGCAGCAGGAGTCCCGGACACTTCGGATTGCCACCCCCATCGTGGAGGCGCTGAAGGCCCGTTACCAGACCACCGTGTACCATCTTACGGAAATGCCCATGGAGCCGCTCACGCCGGCCACCTATGCCCAAAGGAGTGGCGGAATCATTCCCGAGTGGGCGCTGGAGGCCGCCAGAACCCTTGCCAAGGCGGACAGGATTGTGATTGCGGCGCCTTTCTGGGACATGAGTTTCCCGGCCGTGCTCAAGACCTTCATCGAGCACACCTCGCTGTTCGACATAACCTTCACGGACAACGGCCATTCCTGCGTGGGCCTTTGCAAATGCGAGAAACTGATGTACATCACCACCCGCGGCATGAACATCCCCACAGGAGACCCGCGGGAGCAGGGCACAACCTATCTCCAGGCCCTTTCCGCCCTCTGGGACCTGGGCCCCATCCTTACTGTAGCGGCCTGGAACATGGATTACAGCACGCCAGAAGAACTGGAAGACAAGATGGAAAGGGCCACCCGTTTCGGCCTCAAACTGGCAGAGACCTTCTGAGTTAAAGAGAATGGAACTCACCGAGGCAATCCGGCATCGCGTACTCCGGCTGGACGGAGCGATGGGCACCCAGATCCAGCGATACAACCTGACGGAAGACGGCAACAACGAACGCCTCAACCTCTCCCGTCCGGACATCATTCTGGACATCCACAAGGCCTACATCCAGGCCGGGGCCGATATCATCGAAGCCAACACCTTCAGCGCCAACCGCATTTCCCAGAAGGAGTACGGACTGGAAAGTATGGCAGCCCGGATGGCCCTGGAGGGGGCGCGTCTTGCGCGGAAAGCGGCAGACAGTGCCTCCCGGAAGGTCTGGGTCGCCGGAAGCATCGGCCCCACCTCCAAATCCCTCACCCTGGCGCCGGACATTTCCCGCCCAGCCTGGCGGCCCTACAGCTTTGAAGACATGGCCGATGCCTACCGGGAAGAGGTACAGGCCCTTCTGGAAGGTGGTGTAGACCTCCTGCAGATAGAGACGGCCTTCGACGCCCTGAATACAAAGGCGGCCCTTTATGCCATCCAGCAGATTAGGCCCGGCTTTCCCGTAATTGTGTCTGTTTCCGTGAGCGACCGCAGCGGCCGAACCCTCACCGGACAAACCCTTGAGGCCTTTTTCACCTCAGTCAGGCACTATCCCCTCACCGCCTTCGGCATCAACTGTTCCCTGGGCGCTGCGGAAATGGTACCCCTGGTGGAAGAGATAGCCCGCTTTGCCGATGTTCCCGTAATCTGCTACCCCAATGCCGGCCTTCCCAACGAGATGGGCGGCTACGACCAGACACCGGAACAGATGGCCCACGAAGTGCGCAGGCTGGACGGCCTGGTGAACATCCTGGGCGGCTGCTGCGGAACCGGGCCGGAGCACATCCGGGCCCTTCCGGAACTCTCTCCCCTTCCCCTTAAACCCGCACAGAACCTCCTCATGGTCAGCGGATTGGAAGCTGTTACGGTGGATACCCAAAAGCGCAACTTCACCCTCATCGGCGAACGTACCAACGTGGCCGGCTCCCGCAAATTCGCCCGGCTGATCGCCGAGGATAAATACGACGAAGCCCTGCAGGTGGCCGCCGACCAGATTGAAGGCGGGGCCGATATCATCGACATCAACATGGACGACGCCATGCTGGACGGTCCCGTGGCCATGGAAACCTTCGTCCGCAGCCTGCAGAACGACCCGTCCGTGGCCCGCGCGGCCCTGATGATCGATTCCTCCCACTGGGAAAGCATCCTGGCCGGCCTCCGGAACGCCCAGGGCAAGTGTATCGTCAATTCCATCAGCCTCAAGGACGGGGAAGCCGCCTTCCTGGAGAAGGCCGCCGAAATCCACCGCCTGGGGGCCGCCATGGTGGTAATGGCCTTCGACGAGGAAGGTCAGGCCACCACGTATCAGAGAAAGATTGCTATCTGCCGAAGGGCGTATGACCTTCTTACGGGTATTGGCATACCTCCGCAGGATCTCATCTTTGACGTAAACGTGCTGTCGGTGGGCACCGGCATCCCGGAGCACAACCGATACGCCATAGACTTCATTGAAGCCGTCCGTTGGATCAAGCAGAACCTCCCGGGGGCGTATACCTCCGGAGGCGTTTCCAACCTCTCCTTCGCCTTCCGGGGCAACAATCCGGTACGCGGCACCATGCACGCCGTATTCCTGTACCACGCCATCCGGGCCGGGCTGGACATGGCCATCGTAAACCCCGGCATGCTGCAGCAGTACGACGACATCCGGCCAGACCTCCGTCAGGCGGTAGAGGATGTCATCCTGTGCCGGGACGAAGGTGCCACCGAACGCCTGATTGCCCTGGCGCAACAGGAGATGCCCGGTCAGGCCGGGCATGACGCGAAAGAGGGCAATGACCGGCCATCCCTTCCCGGCACGGCCGAAGAGCGCCTGCAGGAGGCCCTCATCAACGGTCGGTCCGTGAGCCTGGAAGAAGACCTGAAAGCCGCCCTGGAGCACCTGGGAACGGCCGTACAGGTTATTGAGGGACCGCTGATGGCGGGCATGGAAGAAGTGGCGCGGCGCTTCGGCGCGGGAAAGATGTTCCTGCCGCAGGTGGTGAAATCGGCCAAGGTGATGAAAGATGCGGTGGCCATTCTGGAACCCTACATGGAGGCGGGAGAAAGGGGCTCGGACAAACCCGTTGTCATCAACGCCACCGTGAAGGGAGACGTCCACGACATTGGCAAGAACATTGCCGGTATCGTTCTCCGCTGCAACGGCTTCGAGGTAATGGACCTGGGCGTTATGGTGGACAAGGAAACCATCCTGGACCAGGCCGAAAAGCACCACGCCGCCCTCATCGGGGTAAGCGGGCTCATTACCCCGTCTCTCTTCCAGATGGAGGAACTGTGCCGGGAAATGAGCGCCCGGGGCCTTTCCACGCCGCTTTTCGTGGGAGGTGCCACCACCTCTCCCCTGCATACCGCCGTAAAACTGGCTCCCCTGTATCCGCACGTATTTCACACTCCGGACGCTTCGGCCGGAGCCGTAATGGCCAAGCGCTGCCTGCAGGACCGCGAAGCCTTCGAGGCCGACCAGCACGCCCGCCAGGCCCGTCTGCGGGAACTGCATCGGGAACGGAAAGCCGCTCCGGCCCGCCCGGAGCCTTTCCCGGAAGACAGTTATCTCCGCACGTGTCCGCCGGATATTCCCCTCACGGAACTGCCGCTGTATGAATTGGTTCCGCTATTCGACCAGACCCTTTTCCGGGCAGTCTGGGGCGTTAAGGAACCCTCTGAATCTCTCCGGAAGGAAGGTGAAGCCGTTCTGGAAGAGATGCGCCGGAACCACAGCGTATCCGTGCGACTGGCCGCCCGCTTCTTCGCCGCAGAGCGAAAAGGGAACACCATCGACCTGGGCCCTGCCCAGTTGCCTATGCTGCGCCAGGAAGAAGGCTCCTGCCGATCGTTGGCGGATTTCGTCCCCTCCGGGGGAAAAGGTCCCTTCGGCCTGTTTGCCATCAGCGTTCACGGCTGTCACCCGGAAGGCTGCACCTGCGAAGCCTGCCGCAACGACTACGACAGCCTCATGCGCCGCGCTGTTCGGGTTACCCTGACCGAAGCCGCCTCCACCTGGCTGGACAGGCAACTGGAAAAGTACGGCACCCAGATGGCCAAACCGGCCGCCGGCTATGCCGCCTGCCCGGACCACAGCCTCAAGCGGGACATCCTGCGCCTGCTGCCGGAAGGGCTCGGCATCACCCTCACGGAAAGCTGCGCCATGCAGCCGGACGCCTCCATCTGCGGATTCGTGGTGCTGCACCCGCAGGCGGGCTACCCGGATATCCGCCACATTTCCCAAGACCAATTTGAATCTTACGCGCGGGCCCGGGGCTTTACCCCGGAAGAGGCCCGTACTTTCCTTTCCCATCTGCTATGAGAATCACCGAACTGTTCCAAACCGGCCGTCCCTTCCCCTCCCTGGAGATTATTCCTCCCATGAACGGCATCACCAAAGACGAACTCCTGTCCAGCATCGAGCCGCTGATGGAGTTCCAGCCCCGCTACATCAATGTTACCACCCATCGTGACGAGTTCCAATACGTCCGGCAGGCCGACGGAAGTTTCCATCGCGAGGTAGTGAACAGCCGCGTGTCTCCGGTAGCCGTCTGCGCCAGCATCCAGGCCCGCTTCCCCGTGGAAGTGGTGCCCCACATCATCTGCGGCGGCCAGAGCGCCCATGATACAGACCGCCTGCTGCAAGACTTCCGCTTTATGGGAATCGACAATGTGATGGCCCTCCGGGGAGACTCCCTCTCGGGCGAAAAACGCTTCACACCCACCCCGGACGGCTATTTGCACGCCAGCGAACTGGTGGCGGCCATCAAGGGGTACGACGCTTTCTGTATCGGCGTAGGCGCCTATCCGGAGAAGCACTTCGAAGCCGCCAATCTGGAGACGGACATCGCCTTCCTCAAGCAGAAAGTAGACGCGGGGGCCGACTACATCATCACCCAGATGTTCTTCGACAACGCCGTTTTCTTCCGGTTCGTGGAACTGTGCCGGGCAGCGGGCATCACTGTCCCCATCATCCCGGGTCTGAAGCCGCTCACCACCGCCCGCCAGGTGGATCTGCTCCCGGAGGCGTTCTTCATCGACATTCCCCTGCCCCTTACCGAAGCCATCCGCGAAGCCGGGTCCGATACCGAAGCCGTCCGCCGCATAGGCGTAGACTGGTGTATCCGCCAGTGCAAAGAATTAATGGACCACGGGGTTCCCGCAGTCCATTTCTATACCATGAGCAAGTCCCGCGGCGTGGCGGAAGTGCTCAGAAGCTGTTTCTAACAGGAGGGGCTTATTTCCGCATCCGGGAAAGGAAGCAGTGGACGGTGTTCTGCATGAGCATCGCAATGGTCATGGGGCCCACTCCCCCCGGAACGGGTGTAATCCAGGATGCCACCGGCTGGGCCGATGCAAAATCCACATCCCCGCAGAGTTTTCCCTCCGCATTGCGGTTCATGCCCACGTCGATGACCACGGCGCCGGGTTTCACCATGTCTCCCGTCACCAGACCGGCCCTGCCCACAGCCACCACCAATACGTCTGCCTGGCGGCAAACAGCCCCCAGGTCGGCCGTGCGGGAATGGGCGATGGTTACCGTGGCATGACGGTCCAGAAGGAGTTTCGCCATCGGCTTGCCCACGATGTTGCTGCGGCCCACCACCACGGCGTTCTTTCCCTTGAGTTCACAGCCGATGCTGTCGAGCATCCGCATGACACCGGCCGGGGTGCAGGGAACGATACAGTCCTTCCCCAGCCACAGGCCGGCCACGTTGCCGGGATGGAACCCGTCCACGTCTTTTTCCCGGGCGATGGTGTCAATCACCTTCTCCTCGTCAATGTGTTTGGGCAGCGGCAGCTGCACCAGGATTCCGTCCACGGCAGGGTCTTCGTTCAAATCCCGGATCTGCTTTAACAGAGCTTCTTCCGTAATGTCGGCCGGCAGTTCGATGAGCCGGGACTCCATGCCGGTATAAGCAGCAGCCTTCACCTTGTTGCGCACATATACCTGGCTGGCGGGGTTCTCCCCCACTATAATCACCACCAGGCAGGGCTTGCGGCCATACTCTGCTTCCAGTTCGGGCACCCGGGCTTTCACCTCGTCCTTCACTGCCTGGCTTAAGGCTTTTCCGTCTATGATGTTTCCCATATTATTCGAATGCTATATGAGCGATGTCGTTTCTATAGAATAAGTTGTCACAGTGAATCTTGCGTACTTCCTCGTATACCCTGGCACGGGCATCGGCCAAATCCGTTCCACCCGATACCACCATCAGGACGCGTCCGCCGTTGGTGAAAACCTTGCCGTCACGGATGCCGGTTCCCATGTGGTACACCTTGGCTTCCACCTGGTCCAGTCCCTTGATGTCAAAGCCTTTCTCGTAATGGCCGGGATAACCCTTGGAAGCCAGGACAACGCCCAACGTTACACCGTCGGCCCAGACGGGCTCCTGAACGGGAGTACCGGTGGCAACGCCCTCGAAGATGTCGTAGATGTCGCTCTGCAGAAGGGGCAGAACCACTTCTGTCTCCGGGTCTCCGAAGCGGGCGTTGAATTCAATCACCTTGATGCCCTGCGGGGTTTTCATGAGGCCGCCATACAACACGCCGGAAAGCGGCAGTCCCTCGGAGACCATGGCCCCGGCGGCCTTGCAAAGGATTTCCCGGTAGGCGAATTCGCGGTCTTCGGGAGTAATGAAAGGCAGGCCGGTATAGGCGCCCATGCCGCCGGTATTGGGACCTTTGTCTCCGTCGAAGGCCCGCTTGTGGTCCTGGGAAAGGGGCATCGGGTACACCCGGTTTCCGTCCACAAAGCACAGGAAGGAAAACTCCGGTCCGGTGAGGAAGTCTTCCACCACCACGCGGCCTTCCCCGAAGGTCTTGTCCAGCAGCATATCGGCCAGGGCTTTGCGGGCCTCATCCAAATCCTGGGCAATGACAACGCCTTTTCCGGCAGCCAGTCCGTCGTACTTGAGAACGGCCGGGAAAGGACGGGCCGATACATAATCCAGCGCCTCCCCGAAGTCCGAAAAACTGCGATAGGCAGCGGTTGGAATACCGTATTTGGCCATCAGTTCCTTGGCAAACTCCTTGGAACTCTCAATGGCGGTAGCCGCTTTGGTATGACCAAAAATCTTGAGTCCGGCTTCGCGGAAGGCATCCACGATACCGGCTGCCAGTGAAGCCTCGGGGCCCACCACGGTCAGGTCTATCCTGTTCTCCAGGGCAAAGGCCTTCAATCCCTCCACATCCGTATCCTTCAGGGGCACGTTCATCGCCTGCTGCCCGATTCCGGCATTGCCGGGAGCGCAGTAAATCTTGGATACTTGCGGGGAACGGGAGAGGGCATCCACAATGGCATGCTCCCGGCCGCCGCCACCTATCACCAGTACGGTTTTCATATATTAATGTTTGAAGTGTCTTACTCCGGTAAACAGCATTGTGATTCCCAGTTCGTCGGCCTTCTTGATGGCATCTTCGTCGCGGATGCTGCCACCGGGCTGGACGATGGTCGTGACTCCATACCGGGCAGCCAGCGCCACGGTGTCGTCGAAGGGCAAGAAACCGTCGGAAGCCAGCACCAGGCCTTCGGTGAAGCCGGCGTTCTTCGCTTCTTCCAAGGCGATGAGGGCGGAGCCCACGCGGTTGGTCTGGCCGGCGCCGATGCCGATGGTATGGTTGTCCCGTACAACGGCTATCGCATTGGATTTCACGTGTTTCACAATCTTCCAGCCGAAGTTGGCATCGGCCAGCTGGGCCCCGGTGGGCTTCACTTTGGTGACGCACATTTCGGGTGTTACTTTCTCTACCTGGGTGTCCAGCTGCTGGGCCAGCAAACCGCCGTTCACGCTGATGAACTGCGGAACAGCCTTGCCGTCGCGGGTCATGTCCACCTGCATCACGCGAAGGTTCTTCTTGGCGGAGAGGATTTCCAGGGCCTCGGGGGTATAGGACGGGGCAATCACAATCTCCAGGAAGATGGGTTTCATGCCCAGGGCCACCTCGGCGGTAAGTTCCCGGTTCACGCCCACGATGCCGCCGTAGATGCTCACCTTGTCGGCCTCATAGGCGGCCTGCCAGGCTTCTTCGATGGTCTTGCCCACCGCAGCGCCGCAGGGATTCATGTGCTTGAGGGCCACGCAGAAGGGTTCCTCGAAATCCCGCAGCACGTTCAGGGCCGCGTTGGCGTCCTGGATGTTGTTGTAGGAGAGTTCCTTTCCCTGAATCTGCCTGGCGAAAGCCAGGGAGAACGGGGCGGGCTCCAGGGCAGCGTAGAAATTGGCGCTCTGGTGCGGGTTCTCGCCGTAACGGAGGCCCTGCTTCAGGTCGTACTCCAGGAACAGTTTCTCGTTCAGGCCGGCTGCCTTGCGCATATAAGTGGCAATGCAGGCGTCGTATTCGGCCGTATGGGTGTAGGCCTTGGCGGAGAGCTTCAAGCGGGTTTCGTCGGAGGTTTTTCCATTCTCGCGGAGTTCGGCCAGTACGGTTTCATAATCGGCCGGGTCGCAGACGATGGTTACGTCCTTCCAGTTCTTGGCGGCGCTGCGCACCATGGAAGGGCCGCCGATATCGATATTCTCGATGGCATCTTCCAGGGTAACGCCTTCCTTGGCGATGGTCTGGCGGAACGGATACAGGTTCACGCAAACCAGTTCGATGGTCTGGATACCGTTTTCCTTGAGGGTTTCCATGTGGGCGGGGACATCCCGGCGGGCCAGGATGCCGCCGTGCACCTTGGGATGCAGGGTCTTCACCCGGCCGTCGCAAATCTCCGGGAAACCGGTCACCTCACTGATGCCGATGGTTTTCACTCCTTCTTTTTCCAGCAGTTTCTGTGTTCCCCCGGTGGCAATGATTTCCCAACCGAGGTCCACGAGGCCTTTCACAAACGGAACCAGGCCTGCTTTGTCACTTACACTAACTAAAGCGCGCATAATAGTTTCTTTATTGTTTCTACATATAATTCATGTTCGATGGGCTGCAGGATCCGATGGACTTCGGCCGGGTCTGACCCCTCGTACGGGAAAGCCCGCTGAGCAATGATTTTGCCGCCGTCCAAATCGGCATTCACCCAGTGGATGGTGATACCGTATACCTTCACGCCGTAGGCCACGGCTTCCTCCACGGCATGGGCGCCCTTGAAGGCGGGAAGAAGCGCAGGGTGGGTGTTGATAATCCGGCCCTCATAGGCCTTCAGGAGCACATCCCCCACAATTCTCATATAGCCCGCCAGGCACACCAGGTCCACTTTCCTCTCATCCAGCACCTTCACAATCTCGGCTTCGTAACCGGCTTTGGAAGCATAGGCTTTAGGGGAAAACACAAACGTGTCTATGCCCAACTCCCGGGCCCGCTCAATCACGGGTGCACCGGGTTTGTCGCAAACCAACACCACCACCCGGGCGTCCAGCTCTCCGCTGGCACACGCCTGGGCGATGGCCACAAAATTGGTTCCCGTACCGCTGGCAAAAACCGCTAAATGTTTCATAGGATCACTACCCCTTCCCGGTCTGTTACCTTGCCGATGACGGAGGCTTTCTCTCCGTGGGCCTTCAGGATTTCAATGGCCTTGGGAGCCTCCGAAGCATCCAGGACGGCCACCATGCCGATACCCATGTTGAAGATGTTGAACATCTCCCGGTGCGGCACACCGCCCCATTTTTCCAGCATCTTGAACACGGGCAGGATTTCCCACGTGCCTTCGTGGATTTCCAGGCCCTGGCCCTTGTGCAGGACGCGCGGGATGTTCTCGTCGAAGCCGCCGCCGGTGATGTGGCAGATGCCGTGAACGTCGCAGTTGCGGATTACCTCCAGCATCTGTTTCACATAGATCCGGGTGGGCGTGAGCAGAACCTCTCCCAGGCGCCGGCCGCCGAATTCCGGAATCTCGTCCGTGTAGTTGAGTCCGGCATCGGCCACAATCTTGCGCACCAGGCTGAAGCCGTTGGAATGCACGCCGGTGGAAGCCACGCCCACCAGCACATCCCTCACTTTCACTTTGGAGCCGTCAATCAGTTTCGATTTCTCCACAACGCCCGTGGTATAGCCGGCAATGTCGTATTCACCGTCGGCATACATCCCGGGCATTTCGGCGGTTTCGCCGCCCACGAGGGCGCAGCCGGCCTGGCGGCAGCCTTCGGCCACGCCGGCCACAATGGCCTCCACCTTCTCAGGAATATTGTGCCCCAGGGCCACGTAATCCAGGAAGAACAGCGGTTCGGCCCCCTGGGCCAGCACGTCGTTCACGCACATGGCCACGGCGTCTATGCCGATGGTATTGTGCTTGTCCATGGCGAAGGCAATCTTGAGCTTGGTGCCCACGCCGTCGGTCCCGCTCACCAGAACCGGTTCCCGGATGCCCAGCACGGAGAGGTCGAACATGCCGCCGAACGAGCCGATGTTGCCCATGGAGCCCGTCCGGGCCGTGGAAGCTACGTGCTGTTTGATGCGGCGGACAACCTCGTATCCCGCCTCCAGGTTCACACCTGCGTTTTCATAAGTCTTGGCCATATCTCTATTCGTTTTCTACCGTTTCGTCATAAAGTAAGGTGGGGTACTCGCCCGTGAAGCAGGCCTGGCAGGGGTCTGCACAGCCAAAGGCCGATTCCCGGGTGGATTCCGGACTCAGGTAACCCAGGGTGTCGGCCCCGATGGCCTCCCGGGCCTCCTCCAGCGTCCGGTGCGAGCAAAGGAGCTCTTCCGGAGTGGAAGTGTCCACGCCGTAATGGCAGGTAAAGCGCATCATCGGGCTGGCAATGCGCACGTGCACTTCGGTGGCCCCGGCTTCCCGCAGCATCCGCACAATCTTGAGGGAGGTGGTGCCGCGGACAATGGAGTCGTCCACCAGCACAACCCGCTTCCCTTCCACGATGCTCCGCACCGGGGAAAGTTTCATCTTCACGCCCAGTTCGCGGATGGACTGCACCGGCTGGATAAAGGTACGGCCCACGTATTTGTGCTTCACCAGACCCATCTCGTAAGGGATGCCGCTTTCCTCGCTGTAACCCATCGCGGCGCTAAGGCTGGATTCCGGCACACCTACCACGATATCGGCCTCCACCGGGCATTCCCGATAAAGGCGCCGGCCGGCCTCCTTGCGATAAGCGTGCACGTTGCAGCCGTCTATGTCGCTGTCCGGACGGGCGAAGTAGATGTATTCCATCGCACACATCTGGTGGCGCGAGAACCGGGAATACAGCGTGCTGCGGATGCCGTGATGGTCCAGGGAGACAATTTCTCCGGGCTGGACGTCACGGATGAACTTGGCACCCATGATCTCGAAGGCGCAGGATTCGCTGCTCACCACATATCCGTTTCCCAACTGGCCGATGCAGAGGGGCTTGATGCCATATTTGTCCCGGCAGGCATAGATGCGGTTCCTGGTCATGATCACAAAGGTGAAACCGCCTTCCAGCATGTTCAGGGCCTTCACAATCATAACGATACGGTCTACATTGCCGCCCTTTTTGATCAGGTGGGCCAGCAGTTCGCTGTCGGTCCGGGTCTGGAAGATGGAGCCTCTCCGCTCAAGGTATTCGGCCACCTGGCGCGCGTTCACCAGATTTCCTTCCCCGGCAATGGCGAAGTCTCCCGTATGATGGTGGAAGAACAGCGGTTCCACGTTGTCCAGACCGCCCTTGGAGGCATTGGCATACTTCACGCTCCCTATTCCCATCTCTCCGGGAAGGTGGTTCAGTTCTCCGTTGGTAAATATCTCACTCAGAAGGCCTTGTCCACGGTAACGGTGACTCTCCCCCTCTTGGTCGAAGGTGATGATACCGCCGCCTTCCTGCCCGCGGTGCTGAAGGTTATGCAGTCCGTAATAGATGAAGGTCGATGCGTCGGGTACGCCGTATACAGCCAGTACGCCCATATTTATGAAAGGTTAAGTTGATTCAAACGGTCCAGGACAATGGTGTAGCTTTCCACCACGCGGCTCAGGTCCAGCCGGAAGCGGTCTTTGTCCAGACGCTCTCCGGTAGCCTCGTCCCACAGGCGGCAGGTGTCCGGGCTGATTTCGTCGGAAATGATGATGCTTCCCGTGTCCGACGCCCGGCCGAACTCGATTTTCATGTCCACCAGTTCGATTCCGGCCTGGTGGAAGAGAGGCTTGAGGAGGTCGTTCACCCGGCGGGCGATGTTGTACATGCCGTCCAGTTCCTGGTAAGTGGCCAGGCCCAGGGCCACGGCATGGTCCCGGTTGATGAACGGGTCTTCCAGCTCGTCGTTGTTATAGCGGAGGTCTACGATGGTGTTGGGATGGCGGAAACCCTCCTCCACACCCAGCCGGGTGGCCAGGGAGCCGGCAATGCGGTTGTGGACCACCACCTGCAGCGGGATAATCTCAATCTTCCGGCAAAGCTGCTCCTTCTCTCCCAGGATTTGGATGAAATGGGTTTCCACTCCGTTCTGGTTCAGATAGTCCAGCAGAATGGCCGAAATCTGGTTGTCCAGGGCACCCTTCCCCTTGAAACGGGCCCGTTTCACGTTGTTGTAGGCCACCGTTACGTCTTTGTAACGGAAAATCACCTGGTCGGGATGGTCGGTAGCAAAAACCTGCTTCTCGTTTCCCTCGAATATCAGTTCACCCTTTGTCATTTATCGGTTGGTTTTCTTGAAATAATCTACTGCGTTACGGAACAGGGGCTGGGAGCGGTTGCCGGCTATATTCTTGAACAGGCCTTCCTCGTACCGCTCGGAGTGGCCCATTTTGCCCAGGATGTGTCCGTCCGGGCTCAGGATGCCCTCGATTCCGTAATAGGAGCCGTTGGGATTGTCCAGGTAGCGGAAGGCCACTTGTCCGCGGGCAAACAGCTCCCGGGCCAGGCCTTCTTCCACCACAAACTTGCCCTCCCCATGGCTGAAGGCTATGCTGTGGCGCTCGCCCACCTGCATGCCGGATAGCCAGGGGCTGTTCACGGAAGCCACTTCCGTTGTGGCTACCAGCGAGATGTGGCGGTTGATGTCGTTGCGGAACAGGGTGGGCGAACCGGGCGTTACACAGCCCGTCTTCCCGTAAGGGAGCAGGCCGCTCTTCACCAGGGCCTGGAAGCCGTTGCAGATGCCCAGGATAAGGCCTCCGCGCTTCTGCAGGGCTGATATGGCCGCGCTCACCTTGGCGTTGTTGATGACATCGGCAATGAATTTGCCGCTGCCGTCGGGTTCGTCTCCGGAGGAGAAGCCGCCGCAGAAGGCCAGGATGTGGCACTCGTCAATGCGGGCGGAAAGCTGGTCGATGGACCGGAGAACGTCCTCCCCGGTCAGGTTCCGGAACACGAACGGACGGACATCGGCCCCGGCCGTGCGGAAGGCCTTGGCGGTGTCGTAATCGCAGTTGGTGCCCGGGAAAACCGGGAGGCACACCACCGGATGCTCCACGGGAGCACCGGAATATACGAGGTTGGCCGTGTCGAAAGGTACCGGCTGTACAGCGGGAACCGGCTGGTCGAAGGCCGGCTTCACCCGCGGCGGATACAGTTTGAAGTACTTGCCCTCGTAGGCCTTCTCCAGGGCCTCCAGGGCCACGTTTTCTCCATTGATGCAGATGCCGGAAGCGGTTACTTCTCCCAGCAGTATCAGACCTTCTCCCTCCAGCGGGCAGGTGCTCTCCAGCACCAGAGAACCGTATCCCAGGGAGAAGAGTTCCGGCTCCGGGCAGGTTACCTTCACGCCCAGGGCGTTACCCATGGCCATCTTCACCAGGGCTTCGGCCACGCCGCCGTAGGACAGCGACCAGGCGGAAACCACCTTGCCTTCCTGGATGCGGCCACGAAGCCAACTCCAGTGGGCCTTCAGCTGGTCCGTATCCGGCATATAGTTCGGAAGCGGCTGATGCTTAAGCAGATACAGCTTGTTTCCAGGCTTCTTGAACTCCGGCGAAATCACCGTGCGGGCATCCACCGTGGTGATACCGAAAGCCACCAGGGTGGGCGGCACATGGATGTGCTCGAAGGTTCCGCTCATGGAATCCTTTCCGCCGATGGAAGGGAGTTCCAGGGCCGCCTGCATCTTCAGGGTGCCCAGAAGGGCCGCCAGCGGTTTGCCCCACGTGTGCGGGTCCGCGGTCATGCGCTCGAAATATTCCTGATAGGAGAACCGCATTCCGGACCAGTCGGCACCGGAAGCCGCCACCTTGGTGCATGCCTCCACCACGGCATAGGCGGCGGAATGGTAGGGGCTCCAGAGGGCGATGTCCGGATTGTAGCCGAAGGCCATCACGCTGGCCGTGTTGGTGAATCCGTCGGCCGGAAGCTTCTGGACGGAGACCTGGGTTTCGGTGGTCTGGCGGGCGCCGCCATAAGGCATCAGCACCGTGGAGCGGCCGATGGTGGAGTCGAACATTTCCACCAAACCCTTCTGGGAGGCCACATTGGGCTGGGCCATCACGGAAAGCAGTTTCTCCTGCAGCGAGGCGCCTTCCGGTTTCCGCTCGAAGGGATTCTTCTCCTCCACCGGGCCGATGGCGGCCTTGGCGAAGTGCCGGGCGCCGGCGCTGTCGATGAATTCCCGGGAAAGGTCGCACACCTTCTCTCCATGGAAGAACATCCGCATCCGGCCGGTGGCGGTAACATCCGCCACATGGGTAATCTCTATGTTGTCAATGGCGCAGAGTTCCTGGAAGCGCTCCATGGAGGCGGCTTCCACCACCACCGCCATCCGCTCCTGGGATTCGCTGATGGCCAGTTCCGTGGCATTGAGACCGGCATACTTCACCGGGACGCGGTCCAGGTAGATGTCCAGGCCGTCGGACAGTTCTCCGATGGCCACGCTCACACCGCCCGCGCCAAAGTCGTTGGACTTCTTGATGAGCCTGGTTACCTCCGGACGGCGGAACAGGCGCTGCAGCTGGCGCTCCTCGGGGGCGTTACCCTTCTGCACTTCGCTGCCGCAGGTTTCCAGGGAAGCCTCCGTATGCTGCTTGGAAGAGCCCGTGGCTCCGCCGATACCGTCCCGGCCCGTACGGCCGCCCAGAAGCAGGATCACATCCCCGGCGGCCGGGGTTTCTCGGCGCACGGCCGATGCCTTCACGGCACCCACCACGGCGCCAATCTCCATGCGCTTGGCCGTATAACCATCGGCATAGATTTCCCGGACGTGGGTGGTGGCCAGGCCTATCTGGTTGCCGTAACTGGAATAGCCGGCGGCGGCTTTCCTGGAAATCATCCGCTGCGGGAGCTTGCCCGGGATGGTTTCCGCCACCTTGGCGCAGATGTTCCCCGCCCCGGTGACGCGCATGGCCTGGTACACGTATGCCCGACCGGAAAGAGGGTCCCGGATGGCACCGCCCAGACAGGTGGCCGCGCCGCCGAAGGGCTCGATTTCCGTGGGATGGTTATGGGTTTCGTTCTTGAACTGGAGAAGCCACCGTTCCTGCACGCCGTCCACATCCACGTTCACGAAGATACTGCAGGCGTTGTTCTCCTCGCTCTGCTCCTGGTTGTCCAGTTTGCCTTTGGCCTTCAGGTAGCGGGCGCCCAGGGTGGCCAGTTCCATCAGGCACAGGGGTTTGTGCTCCCGGCCCAGTTCCCGGCGCATATCGCCGGCCAGTTGCAGGGAACGCTCCAGTTCCCCTTTCAGGAACGAACTGTCCACCGTAATCTCCTCTATCTCAGAGGTGAAGGTGGTGTGGCGGCAATGGTCGCTCCAGTAAGTGTCCAGAATGCGGAGTTCGGTTTCGGAGGGGTTCCGGCCTTCCTTGCGGAAGTAATGCACCACTTCCCGGAGGTCGTCGGTGTTCATGGCCAGGCCATGGCCCTTGCAGAAGGCGG
>Ga0310690_10005471_pt1 | contig 17200 bp, 10 predicted proteins | sample AusTroGonzalo_MG_2_FD_207661 | JGI IMG/M metagenome (GOLD analysis project Ga0310690, IMG submission 207661) | Bovine rumen microbial communities from tropical cattle in Woodstock, Queensland, Australia - Gonzalo_04 (v2) (version 2) | ecosystem: Host-associated > Mammals > Digestive system >...
GTGAGGCTGCATAAAGACCATTCAGCATCTGGTTCACGGTGACTGTAGCCGAGCGCACGGGTTTGCCTGTAGAGGCAGCAGTAACGGTGCCGCTGATGGCTACCTGTGGTAGAAGTGATAAGTGATAAGTGATGAGTGATGAGCCCTGCTTTACAGAAACGAGTGAGTCGGCAGGATTCTGATATTGTCGCCCTAACGCTTCTTCAAGACGCACGCGATAGCGCACCTGTGTACCACTGAGCTGACTTTTGAGGGTGGTACCCTGTCCAAGATAGTTACCTTGACGGTCAGTCCAGGTAACGGTGAAGTTGTCTTCCTCGGCAGGGGAACCATCGGGGGTAGTAAGCCGAAGGGTGAGGTCGATGGGCTTTTTCAGGTCGGTGAAGCTGACTTCTAAGTCCTTATCAACGATATCGATACGCTCCACACGTCCCAACACCTCGCCACGCTGGTTCTTCAGGAAGAGACTATGCTGCGTGTCGCGGATAAGGTTGTTGAAAGTGTAGCTCGTGTTACTGGTGATGACATAGCGAAGGCTCTGGGCTGTCTTCATATTCACCAGTTCGAGGAACATATCCTTGTAATCGGCGGCCTGTGGCAGATTAACAGTGAGCCGCTGCACGTTCTGTGTGATGGGCAGGATCATGAACTCTTTCCAGCCGCGTGCTTCCTGATAGAGGGGCACCGACTCGGCAGGCACATGCACGATGATGTTGTCAAGTGTCAGCTCGTCGAAAGCCCAGTTGGTGTTCCAATAGTCGCCTGGCGAATATTTATCATCGCTGGGAACCAGTCCGCCAAACTTAGGCGGCGTAGTGGCGAAACAGGTAACATTGGTCAGCTCGTTGCATTTGCTGAAGGCATACGGAGCGATACTGTCGGTAGTAGCTGGCATGACGAAGGTGGTCATTTTCTCCTTGCCGCTGAAACAACTATAGGGAATGACGGTTAGGCCGCTGGTGCGGCTGTAGTCCAGGTACTCCACAATATTGGCATAGTCGAAGGCCTGCCAGTCGCAGTGGGTCATCCATCCGTCGCCTTCTTGCAGGCAGGAGCCTGCCACGGTGGCGCTCTTAATCAGTTCCCAGTCGCTGCTCCACGGGTCGCGGCGCGTCACCTCAGTAATCTGGTCTTCCAAATTGCCAGGCGTGAAATCGGTCATGATGAGCTCGCCGCTCTCCTTGTCCCATTTGTTTCCGTATGGGTGTGCAGGAGCATCGGGGTCATATTCATAGACGGCGTAGAGCGTCATGTCGCGCTCGGGCATGATGAAGGTGTAGGGGTTGTCGGTAGAGACAATCTTGTCGTCTAACTGGAACCCTACGAACTTGAATCCGGTGGCAGGATAGGCAGTGACGGTGAACTCATAGCCCGTCCACACCAGCCAGTTCTGGGCCCGCTCGGCCCCCGGTCCCCAGGTGAAGGCACCGCCATATTCAGGCAGGGAACGCAGGTAGAGGCGGTTCCATGTGTCTGTATAGCCGTCCTCGTGCGGTCCTGGAGGGTTCTCCGGGTCGTATTCGGTGTGCCCCACTAAGGTGACATCGTGGGCAGGCATGGTGAAAGTATATTTCAGACTATCGCACACCACCGTGCCGTTTTCGTCAGTCCAATTGACAAAGTTATACTCTGAGCGTAGGCTACCTGATAGTTGTACCGTCGTGCCGGCTTCAAACTCCGTGCTGCTCCCCCAATAGGCGTTGAGGTCATAGGCATAAGCATAGAGCGTGCCTTCGGGGTCGCTGCTCAGGTTTACCTTATATTTCGTCTGTGCATGTGCTGCCAACTGTAACAGCAAGAACATGCTCGCCAATAGAATTTTCTTCATAGTCGCTTTTGTTTTAAAGACAACATAAACAACAATGGACAACGCTTATTTGATCACTACTTTCTTGTGATCTTTCACGTAGATGCCCTTCTGCGGTTCGCTGACGCGACGGCCTTGCAAGTCATACCATTTACTATTTGACGATTTACCATTTACGATTTCGGTTACACCGTTGATGGCTCCACCAAGACGAATCACGAAACGGTCGTTCTGCGTGCCGGCTACGCCTTGGAAGGTATAGGCGGCAGCAGTGAGGTCGGTCTCAGCACCTGTCTCGTGATCGATCAGCCACAAGGCATGACTCTCGTCTAAGGTCTGTAGTCTATTGTCTGTAGTCTGTAGACTGATGGTGTAAATGTCATTGGCGGGTACCTGGAGACCGAGCCGTATCTCGCCGTTGCCCACAGGGCGTTCGTTGATAGCGTACTGTACATCGTCATCGAGCGTGTAGAGATGAGCGACGCCTGGCTCGGTGCTGAAGAACTTGCTGGCGTCGAGGCCGGCATCGTAGCTCAAGGTTGCTCCCTCGTTGATGACGAAGCGTGTGCGGTCAGCCATTTCATCATCCGTTGCCAAATAAATATTGAACACTTGACGTTGCGTGCCAGCCACCTTTGCGCGCGAACTATTATAGTAAATAGTGTCGCGAACGGTGAGGTTTTGCTGGCGACCCTCCCTCAGGAAGATGACCTGGCTCTGATCCAGCGGGCGCTGGATGAAGAAGGCCTGGCCGGGGTTCAGGATATAGTCGTCATCGAGTGGCGAGTAGGTCTCGTACTTCGAGCTGCGGTTCCAGATGGTGATAGGTGATGTGGTCTGCATGGCGCGGATGTCGAAATAGCAGGGATAGGGATTGCCGATGAAGTTCCACGAGCGGTTGTGGGCAAACTCGGTGGGATAGTTGGCCAAGGGCACCACCACGTCGTCGTTGGTAAAGTACTTCAGCTTGTTGGCGTTGTTCATCGAGGGCAGGAAGAAATTGTTGCAGTTCTGCCCCCATTCGTCGTTGGTGGTACGGATGATGTAGCCTTGTCCGGCATGCAGGATGCTGTCCTTGGTCATCTTCACCCACGCCTCGGTGTTCTTTCCTTCAGCACGCTTCTTGCCATCGTAGGTGCGGATGACGAAAGGGTCGTCGGGACGGGTGCTGGTAATCTCGCTCACCTTCACGTCGTAGGGCACGGAGATGAATGTCCAGTAGTCCTTGGCGATGTTGATCTCAGTGACGATATGGTCGGCACGCCCCGTGCCATTGGTCAGCATCTGGGTGAAGAACCTGCGGTTGTCATTCTCTTTAGCAACATAGAAACCATAGTAGGTGCTGAGCGTGTCGGCAGAGAACGAGGCCTTCGACCCCACATAGAGCGAGCCGTAGGTGAGATTGAAGCCATGACTCCAGGTGTCCTTAGCATTAGGGGTGATATGGATGTTGGGCTTCCAGGTGGCCATCAGGTCGGCGGGCCACGTCATGTTGTACGACGTGTTGATATAGACATCTTTTGGAAGCATGTCGTGGGGCACGATGTTATGGAAGGCCCAGCCGTCGGTCTGCTTATACACGTTCTGCGAGATGTAAGGCACGCTGACGTCATGCCCCTTGTCCCGCTCACGCTCGCCAAAGGGATTGTTGCGGCTACTGCTTCCTGTCATCACTGCCTGGGTGAAGGGCGGTGCCACGCTGAGGCAGGTGATATGCAGCAGACTGTCGCAATAGGCGAAGGGCTCGCTATACAGCCCCTGTACCGAGCTGGGCAGGGTTATCTGTTTCAGGGCCGAGCAGTTGGCGAAGGCACCGCCCCACATCTCCACCAGTCCCTCGTTCAGCCGCACATCTTCCAGGCGCGAACAGTATTCAAAGGCATGACCGCCGATGCTCACCATCGAGGAAGGCATCTTCAACACTTTCAGATGGTTGCAGCTGCCAAACGTATTGTCCTTGATGGTGGTCTGACCTTTGAACTGCAGGTCTGTCAGCTCATAAGCGTACTGGAAGGCGTAGAAGGGAACGACATCGAGTGTCGAGGGCAGCACCACCTGCCGCAAGCCCGTCCTGCTGAAGCTCGATTCGCCTATCTTCGTCACGCCCTCGGGCAGCACCACCTGCCTCATATTGTAGCAACACTCGAAAGCCCCCGACCCCACGGTCTTCATGGTGGCGGGGAACGCGACGTTGTTCAGGTTGTAGCACTGATAGAAGGCACGATAGGGCAGTTCCTCGGTGTAGTCGGGTAGGGTGACATAGCGCAGGTAGTAGTGGTTGGCAAACTGACTCTCCACGAACGTGGTGTTCAGCATGCTGCTCATATCCAGCTCCACCAGTCCCGAGCAGCGGTCGCGCAGAGCTATGAGGTCGGCCTCGTTCAGCTGCCCTTTGATGCGCAGGCGCTTCAGGTCTGGCAGGTTGAAGCTATCGCCCATCTTGTCGAATATCTCGTCGCACAGAGTGCCAGGCTGCTCCACGGTGATGTCGAGCATCTCCGTGGCCTGTCGCTCCTGCTCGTCGCAAAGGGCCAGATAGTAGTTCATGGCCTCATTGTCGGTCATCAGTGGAGCGTTGAACGTCAGCTCTATCTGCCTGATGGCGGCAAAGAGGCGGGCCGACGTCTCGGCACGACCCACGGCGTTGGCCAGTCTGCTACCACTGGCAGACAACAGGGCGCTCCTTGCCTGCTGGCTCATCGGCTTGTCCTTCAGCTTGTCGGCATACTCCTGCAGACTGGTGCTGGCTGACAGGTACGTCACCTTGAAATGGTCGAAGTAGATGTTCGTCTCACGGTCGCGGTCGGTCTTACGCAGGCCGACAGTCAGCGTGCCGTCGGTCACCACGCCGATGGCGCAGTTCTGATAGAGGTAGGGGTTGGCCATCAGGGCGATGCCGGCAGGATTATCGTAGGCCAGGGGCATGCAGCAGGTGGCCGCCTCATCGGTGAAATAGTTGTCGTTGGTGCCAAGCCCCCTGTACCAGCGATAGATATTCTGCCCTGTCAGGGCATCGTCGAAGACAGTCTTCAGCAGTACCTGCTGGTCGTTGACAAACAGGTAGGTAGCCACGGTGTCAGTCTGGGCATGCAGGGCGTTGGCCTGTGCCGAGTTACGGCGCACCATGTCGAACGCGTTCACCTGAAGCAGATAGAGACCGTTAGGCAAGCTAGAGACAGTCTGTTGCATGGAGCATTGACCGGTTTCTGCCTGAACGCCAATCCTATTGTCCATATACGCAGGGATAGAGACAGTAGGGGTGTAGATCCTCCCCTGATTTGTCCACCCTTTGCTGTCGTCGTCGAACTCAGGATTTTGCAGCTCCACCTCGTCGCCCACATTGATGTTGTCGGCCCAGGCCACCTTTGCCATACAAAGTGCCGAAACGGCCAGAAAGATAACGGTCTTTTTCATAGTGTATAGTAGTTTTAAGTTCATTTATGACCGCAAAGGTACAAATAAATGAACGAAAAACCAAAGGATAACTAGTTTTTCTTTGGCTTTTCAAATGAAAGAACCTTCTTGTGCCACCATCAATACCACTGCACGCTGTTGGAGTAGCTGGAGCGCTTGTCGTACTTCAGGGCATCGGTGAGGGTGCTGGCGTTGCAGCGGAAGGAGAAGTTGTAGCTGGTGTAGGGAGCCAGCACGACGGAGCACGACATGTTGAAGCAGTGGAGGTCGCGCGAGAGGGAGGCGGTGGTCATGGAGATCTTCTTGTTCTCGAAGTCATAGCCCGAGGAGAAGGAGATGTTCCATCCGTCGGAGATGCGGATATTGCCGCTGACGTTTAGGTTTTGCGTGAACTTGTAGGGGTAGCGCATAGTGTGGTAGTTGAAGCGCTTCACGTCGGTATCCTCGCGCATGGTGATGCCGTAGCCGAAGCTGAGGCTCCAAGGCAGCGAGAAATTCATGTAGCCGTCTTCGTCGGTATCGGCCTTGCCGGCACCCTGGCGCTTGGCTCCGTGCTTGCCTTTTTCCATGTCTTGGTCGATGTTGGTATCTACCTCGTTCTCGTCTTCGTCTTCATCATCCTCGTCATCGTCTTTTTTCTTTTTCTTCTCGCCTTTCAGCCACTTGATGATGTCGATGACTTTCTCGTTGCTCAGGGTGTAGCTGAGGTTCTGCGACATACCCTGGAAGCGGCCCATCTTGCCCAGTCCCCAATAGGTCTGATGCTCGGAGAGGCGTGGCGTGGCTCCCACGGAGTCGGCTTCATAGACGTAGCTGGCAAAGACAGCATTGAGGTTGAAGGTGTATCGTTTCGAGAGTTTCAGGCGGAGGCGCGTATTGAGGTCGCTCCAGGGGCGCACCTTGGCTGACATGTTGTAGGACATGGCGAAGCCGAGTTCATCAATCAAGGGTTTCACCTTGAACGAGTCATTGCTTTCGAGTATCTTCATCTCGAAGTTATTGCCTATGTCGAAGGAGATACTGCCGGTCTTGCCCCTGCTGGGTGCATAGCCCTGATAGGGGGTATATTCTACCAGAGTGACGTTGCCCTCGGCATCGGTCTTCTGATAGGTCTTGTAGTAGCCGTAGCGCGAGGCACCGAAGTCGGGTGCGTAGCTGAAACTGATGGTGGGCGTGAAGACGTGGCGTATGCGATCGAGCTTGTAGCCGAAGAGCTTGCGTATAGGCTCGTAGTAGCCGTAGAGCTTGGTAGATGCCGAGAGTGAGAGGTTCCAGTTATAGACGTTGTAGAGGCCATAGACGGTGTCATTGACCTCGCGACCTTTCACTTCGTCCCACGACTTCATGACTTTGTGGGTGAGCGTCTTGTCGGAGAAATTGAACGAGGGGTTCACGTTGATGTATCCCAGCAGGTTGAAATTGGCGCTGATGGGTATGCTATGCGTCATGTTGTTCTTCCAGTCCTTCACAAGGTTCGAGTGCATGAGCTTGTCTTCCTTCGTAGAGATGGAGTTGGAGAAGTGTCCGGTATAGCTCATGGCAATCTTTTCATACCAGCGTTCCTTACCCACCATCCTCTTGCGCTTGAAGGGGTAGAAGCGCGAGATACTGATGTTGAGGTCGGGCAGCGTCATGGCGATAGTAGAGTCGCGCATGTTCTGGCTGAGGTTCATGGTGGTGCTGACGCTCATGCCGATGCTGCTGAAGTTGGTGCTGTAGCTCACGGAGGATGTACGTGTGCTCTGTGTCATCGACTGAGGGTTGTACATCGACGTGAGGTTGTTCTTTTCATAGCTGCTGGTAGCGAAGTTCACCGAGGCAGAGAGGTTGGAGAAGGGGTTGGCCTTGGCGTCCTGACGGTGGCTCCACTGTATCTTGAAGCTGGTTTGCTTGGCATAGTCAGGCATGTTCTTCTCGCCAGTGATACTATTCTGGTAGCTGGCATAGAAGGAGCCGCTGAAGCGGTAGCGCTTACGGTAGTTGCTGGCGACGGAGGCTCCCCACGAGCCTTTGGTGTATATCTCGCCGAGCACCTTCAGGTCCATCAAGTCGGAGACGGCGAAATAATAGCCACCGTCGCGAAGATAGAAGCCGCGTTCTGTCTCGTCGCCATAGGTGGGCATGATGAAGCCTGAGGAGTAACTCTTGGTGAAGGGGAAGAAGCCATAGGGAATGGCCAAGGGGATGGGCACATCGCAGACGACGAGGTAGGCGGGTCCGAAGACCACGTCCTTGCCTGGGCGCACCTTGGCACGGCTCATGGCGATGTAGAAGTCGGGATGCGGGTCATCGCAGGTGGTGTATTTACCGTGCATGAGGAACAGCTCACCATTGGCACCTCGTTTCGCCATCTCGGCCGTCAGATAGCCGTCTTCCTGCTCGGTATAGACATCCTGTATGAGTCCTTTCTTCGTCTTGAAGTTGAAGGCTATCGTGTCATTCTCGTAGGTGTCGCTGCCCATCTTGAAGATGGGGGTACCATATTTCTTTCCGAGTGAATCGACCGAACCCGTGGCATGCACCAGCGAGGAGTCGAGACACATGTAGATCTTGTCGCTCTTCAGGTCCATGTTTTGGTACTCCACATGGCTGCTGCCGTAGAGATGGGCCATGCCTGTGGCGGCCTCGTAGATGAGTGAGTCATTGGCCGAAAAGACAACGGGAGCATCGATGCCGTTCTTCTTCTGACGGTTTAGTGAGTCAAGGCGCAGGGAGTCGTCAATCACCTTGTTGTATTTGTAGATGGCCAACTCTAAAGAGTCCATCGTGGTGGTGTCGCGCTTCAGGGCAGCTTTGGCAGGTTGGTCGGCAGTAAGCAGGGTGTCGAGAAGGACAGAGGCGGTGCTGTCGGCAGTAGCCATGTCTTTTGTAGCAGTACTGTCGGCAGTAGTCTTCAGCGTATCGGCAACAGCCTCTTGTACGGTCTGCATGCTGTCTTTCTCAGGCAGAGCTATGGGGATTTGCGGGGTTTCTGATGTCTCGGAAACGGTGTCAGCAGCAAGGATCGTCTCTACGGCTTGCTTGACTTCTTCTTTTGAGGGGAGATTGGAGGGGGCCTTGAATAGTGATGACGGAGTGCAGGCCCACACCAAAATGAAGGCCAAGACGAATACTAAGGAACCCGCTCTCTGTTTCACGGCTGCAAAATTACATATTTTTGAGGAGTTAAAGGAGTTATGGGAGTTAAAGGGAGTTAAACGACAAGAGTTTTTGAGGTTTATTCAAACAATTTAGACCAATACAGGAACTTCTCTACTCCTTCGTGGCCGAATTTCTCTAAGCTCTGGGCCGTCTGCTCAACGTTGAGCACACGGTCAGGATGTGACTTCGAGAAGAACTTGTCGGCATAGCAGACAATCTGCTCTTCAATGGTCTCAGGCACATAGTCGGCCAAAGGCAGAGGCAGCTGCTGGCGCTCTATCTGCTGACGGGTGATGCCTGTACCCGTATGCCGTTCGCAAACACGGGCATGACGCTCGAAATCCTCAAGGCGCAGCAACTCGCCACCAATCAGACCGTGACGGATATAGGGCTCCGTCCCAGTGCAGAAGATGGAGGGCGCGTGGCACCAACGGATACCGATGTCGTGGAGCATGGCTGCTTCCATCAGGAAGGACTCATCGGCATGCAACTCTGGATGGTTGCTTGCAATGAGCAGGCAGCGGTCGGCCACCTGGTGGGAGTGTTTCAACAAGAGGTGGCGCAGGTCGCCATCCTCAGGGTAGTACTTGTCTATGATTGATTGATAGTTCATCATCTTTTGGCTGTTTGCTGTTTGCTATTTGCTAATTGCTAACCCCTAACTCTCCAGCACCTGTGTAGCTGGCCAATTGACTAAAAAGACTTTCTCGGTAGCTCGTGTCAAGGCAGTATAGAGCCAGTGCAGGTAGTCGGGCGTAAGCATGTCATCGGTCATGTAACCCTGATCTATATAGATATGTGCCCATTGCCCGCCCTGTGCCTTGTGGCAGGTGACGGCATAGCCATATTTGATTTGCAGCGCGTTGTAGTGGGCATCGGTCTTCAGTGCTTTCAGGCGGTCGGCCTTCAGCGGCAGGTCGGCATAGTCCTCCATCACCTGGGTATAAAGCTGTTCCTGTTGCTCACGGGTGAGGGCAGGTGCTTCGGTGGTGAGGGTGTCAAGCAGCGTGGTGACCGTGAGCTCGTAATCGTCGTAGTCGGGCAACTGAATGGTGACCTCGGCAAAGCGGAAACCATAGAGCTCGTGGATATGTCGTACACGCTGCACCACACAGAGGTCACCGTTGGCTAAGAAGGAGAGCCTCTCCCTATCCCCCTCCAAAGGGAGGGGGAGGCTGTATTTGTTCTTCACAATCATCAGACGGTCGCCTCGGCATAGTTCCTCCTCGCGGTCGAGCACCATGTTGCGGATGCCTTGGTTGTAGATGTTGGCACGCTTGTTAGAACGGGTGACAACCATCGTCTGGTCAATACCCACCTGGCTGTAGCTCGATGCTAACGACTCTATCAGCTCATCGCCTGACACGCTGACGATATCGGCAAAGCCCTTCAGACGTATCTGTGGCAACACCAGGTCCCCCCTCCCTATGGAGGGAGTTAGAGGGAGGTTTCTGATTTTCGTCGCATTCCACAAAATGCCCGACTCCTGGCTCTGGCGCAATACTTCGTTCAGGTCGGTCTCGTAGGTCTTCAGCCCGTAGCCCCGTAGCACAGAGGCCGAGAGGGCAGGGCTCTCCTCCTCGCCGACGGGGGGAAGCTGCGCCTTGTCGCCAATGAGCAGCATGTGGCAATGATCTCCCTCATAGACATAATGGATGAGGTCGTCGAGCAGACTTCCCGTACCAAACGAATTATCGGCTGGAATGGTGGAAATCATCGATGCTTCGTCGATGATGAACAGGGTGTCATGATAGAGGTTGTCGTTCAGATTGAATGCCGACAGGTCGCCAGCCGTCTTCTGTCGGTAGATGCGACGGTGGATGGTGTAGGCAGGCTGGGCGGCATATAACGAAAAGACCTTGGCTGCACGGCCCGTAGGAGCCAGCAGCACCAGCTTCTGCTTCAGCGAGAGCAGGGCACCCACGAAGGCTGCAGCCAGCGTTGTCTTGCCCGTACCTGCCGAACCTCGCAGGATCATGCACGCCTGCCTGTCAGGGTCGGTGACGAAATGAGCGAACATGCCGATAGCCCGTTCCTGTTCCTCAGTAGGCACGTATCCGAAGTGCTGTCGGATTCTGAAGGTCAGTTCATCGGTTATCATAGTTCGTCATTTTGTTCTGGCATGGATGGCTCCCACTGGTAGCGGGTCATATCCACATGACCGTTAGCCTTGAAGCGGACGCCTTCTTCCTCTAACAGCGGTCGCTGACGACTCCACCCGGGAGCCGTGCGCCCCTCTTTGTTGACGACACGATGGCAAGGCAGCTGTTCTGCCCCAGGTGTATATCTCAGTGTGCGCCCCACCATACGCGAATGACTCGGCCAGCCTGCCCAGGCAGCAATGGTGCCGTAGGTCGTCACCCGTCCACTTGGTATCTGGCTGACGATGTTCAGCACGTCGTCGCGAAACGTCCTGGCCTGCTCCGCCGTCATCTCGTCGGGATAGTCCTTCATACGCTAACGTTTCTTCTTCGGCTTCGGCTCGGGCAGCGACTTACAGGTCTCACGGACAAGTAGGGCGAGATAGTCGCTGTCATCCACATCGGCGATATAGAAGTAGTCCTTGGCACCCTCGTAAGGAGGACGCATATCGAGGGTTCGTAGCAACGGACGGACGGGCTCGGTGGGCTTCAGGTAGAAGCAATCATCGCAGATAAGCCCGAAGATTTTCCCGTCGCAGTAGATGCCGTAGTCGCCGAACATCTTCTTCACCATGATTTCGCCTGCCCCAGTACACTGGTCGGCGATATACTGTACAAAATCTGAATGGCTTGCCATATTCTAATTGGTTTTAATGGTCATCCAATATTGCCGCTCCTCTTCTGACATCTTCTCGATGGCGTAGCGGAGCATGGTACGAGGCATCTCATGGGCATGCTGATGCAGGAAGTCGCGGAGGAGGTCCATTGATACACGCTTGCCCATTTCGCGGAGCATCCAGCCTACAGCCTTATGCATCAGGTCGTGAGGATGGTGCAGATGAATTTCGGCGTAGCGTAGGCACCAGAACGGGTCGCCCATCTGCGAGGTCTTCCATGTGCAGACCATGCTCATGCGCTGCTTCCAGAGATTCTCGCTTTGTGCTAAGGAATCGAGGACCTTTATCTTGTAGCTCCTGTCGCCAAGGAACGTCGGCAACAAGAGCCAATGCCCCAGAATCTTATGCACGGAGAGATCGACGAGGTCCCAGTTGTTTGCCTGCTCGGCAAATTGCAGATACATCTTGAGGATTTCGTCGCGATTTCTTGTTGCTGCTTCATCGTTCTCGAGCCGCTTGGTGGCTTGCTTTCCGAATTTCTCCACCAGCACCAGCAGCCCGCAGAGCCGCACTTCGTGCCAACGGTTCATCAGCAGCGTGGGCACCTCGTTCAGCGGCAAGTCTTTTGCAACGGCTTGAACCACCTCTCGTGTCTGCGGAACCTTCATTCCTAAGAACTCATCACCCTCACCATACTCACCAGGCCCAGTCTTGAAGAACCGCATGAGGATGTGCCGCTGCTCCTCGTTTCGCAGCGACTCCATATAGGCAATGACTTCCTGTGCCGTTGCCGTCTTAGACATAACGCTTTTCGATGACATCCCAGTCGATGATCTGCCAAAGTGCGGCAAGGTGGTCGGGACGGCGGTTCTGATAGTCGAGATAGTAGGCGTGTTCCCACACATCAAACGTCAGCAGCGGCTTCAGGCCTTTTTGAACGGGATTGGCGGCGTTTGGCTCCTGCGTGATGACGAGCTGAGTGGTGGGAGCTGCCGACAGCCATACCCATCCGCTGCCGAAGAGCGTTGCACCAGCTTTCTGAAAAGCCTCCTTGAAAGCCTCGAACGAGCCGAAATCCCGCACGATGGCCTCGGCCAATTTTCCCGTCGGCTCATTTCTTCCAGGCTTTCCGGTAAACTGCCCGAAGTAAAGCTCGTGATTCAGTATCTGACCGGCATTATTGAGGATGCCTCCCGTTGCCTCGCAGACAATCTTCTCTAGCGTAGCCTCCTCGAAACCACTGCCTGGCAGCAGTCCATTCAGGTTATTCACATAAGCCGCTAAGTGCTTCCCGTGATGAAACTCCAGCGTCTGTTTGCTAATCACCGGCTCCAGCGCATCTATCGCATACGGCAGTGCCATCAATTGAAATGTTCCCATACTTCTATTACTTTAATGAATCTATCATGGGTGCAAAGTTACGAATTAGCAAGTGAAAAGCCAAATATATTTGAGTTTTTCCGGTAAATATTTGTTCGTTTGCAGCTTTTTGTTTAACTTTGCGAGCAAATAACTATTTTTTATTACTATGAGACAGAAAAGATTCCTTTTTACCGTTGCTGGCCTGATGATGGCAGTGATGGCAGTGGCCGCAGAGAAACAGACGGCCGCCATTGACCGAGTGACCGTGTTTACCAATGGTGCTCAGGTGGTACGCAGTAAGAGCTTACAGCTGGTGGCTGGCGAGCAAGTGGTGACGTTCACAGGCATGTCGCCTTATATGGACTTCGAGAGCATGCAGGTGAAGGCTAAAGGTCGCCTCACGGTGCTGGGTGTCAGTCATCGCACGGCCCGTCCCGACTCAGCTGCCCACATGAAGCGTCTGCACGAGGCCGAGGATGGCGTGAAGGGTGTTACACGCCGTATTCAGCAGGTGAAGGACGAGCAGGAAATGCTGGCGGCACAGTTGGAACTGGTGAAGCAGAACTGCTCTGTGGCTGGCCGCACGGTGGCTACGCCGTTAGCCAATATCAAGGAGCTGAACAACTACTATGCCCAGGAGGTGCTGACGCTGAAGAAGCGCAGTCAGGAATTAGACGAGCAGCTCATCAAGCTCAACGATGAGCTGAAACAGAAACAACGCACCAAAGACTCTATATCGCGTCAGAGCATCGCCACCGTCACCGACATCGTGGTGAAGGTCAATGCCCAGCAGGCAGGACGCGCCGACTTCGATATCTCCTATTACGTGCGCAACGCTGGATGGTTCCCCTCCTACGACATTCGCTCGGCTAATACCAGCGAGCCCTTGCAGCTCTCCTACAAGGCCAACATCTACCAGAATACCAAGGAGGAATGGAAAGGCATCCCCGTCACCCTCTCCTCAGCCAATCCCAACCGCTCGAACACTGCCCCTGAGCTCAGTACCTACTGGCTCGACTTCGAACCCGAGGTCATCACCACCAACTACCGCTCGCGTAGCAAAGCGGGAGGCCTTGGCGCTGCAATGTTAGAGCGCAGGGTAGAGATGACGACCGTCGATGAAGCTCTGCAGGGACGCGTCGCAGGCCTTGACATCGTGGAAGAGGCCGAGATGGAGGAGAGCGATGTCATCGAGACTGTGCAACAGCAGGCCACCTTCGGCTACGAGTTCGACATCAAGCCCCTCCTCACCATTCCCAATGGCAACCGCTCCAGCGCCACTGCCATCGAGATTGCCCGCTACGACCTCCCCGCACATTACGAGTATCGCGCCTATCCCAAGCTCGACAAGGAGGCATTCCTCGTGGCCGATGCCACCGACTGGCAACGTCTGAACCTGTTGCCGGGTGAGGCCAACATCTACTTCGAGAATTCTTTCGTCGGTAAGAGCTCCCTCGATCCTATGGCCGCCACCGACACCCTCCACTTCTCACTCGGTCGCGACCAGGGCATACGCATCCAGCGCACCAAGGTCAACGAGAAATCCTCCAGCCGATTCCTCGGCAGCAATCGTGAGCAGACCATGACCTGGCGTATCACCGTGAAGAATACCCGTCAGAGTGCCGTCTCGATGACCATCTTTGATCAGACGCCCATTGCCCGCAATTCCGATATTAATATTACGATCGAGGAGCTTAGCGGTGGCCTGCGCGACGAGAATACTGGCATCGTCCGTTGGCCTCTCCAGCTGCAACCTGGCGAACAGCGCGAGCTCATCCTGCAGTACAAGGTGAAATATCCGAAGAGCAAACGCCTCAGTTTAGAGTAGATAACTTTTGCTGCGTCTAAAAACTTTTTTGAAGCCTCCAAAATGTATTTTGGAGGCTTCTTTATGGGCAAAAGAACGCCTCTTTTGCCCTCAGAGAAGGCACCTTTTACCCCAAAAGAAGGCACCTTTCTGCCCTGAAGAAGGCATCTTTTTTCTTCATGATGCAAAGGTACTACTTTGTTTCAGGTTGTTACTGGACAGTGGACAGTACTGGACAGTAAAATATAAGAACATCTTATGCGTACGTACGTGCGCACGTACCCGTGAGAAATCTGCTAAAAATACTGTCCACTACTGTCCACTGACCCCTCGCCTGCAGAATACTGGTAGCCGTGACGAACTCGTACTGATATCGGCAAATGCCCACGTATCCGTTGCCGTATACGTGAGCAGGCAGCCATTCGCTTCTATGAAGTCTATTTTGAATTGCGGTTCGAGAGACTAACAAAAGCTGCGGTTGCTTCGTTTTGTATGTATTCGGGTGCGAAATTACTATTTTTCTTTCACACCCGCAAATTTTCCGTCAATTATTTATGGACTCATAGCGTTTTTCCTTTCATCCTGCTTTTATTTGACAATCCTCTTTTTCCCGTCCTGTATATACATCCCCTTCTCCGGCTTCCCGCTAAGGCGGCGGCCCTGCAGGTCGTATCTTACTTTATTATGCTCAGTGTCAGAATCTGCTTTGGGAACAGAGCCGATGCCTGCGCCGATGCCTGGCAGATGGAAGTCTTTCCGCTCGAAGATACACGTTTCACCATCATAGACCGACAGGATGCCTCTCCATTTTAAGTCAAAAGAAATGGGCCATTTGGCTCTGTAATAAGCAGGCCCGAATTCGGTGCTGCCCACACCCTCAATCCAATACTGCTTCCCTTCATCATCAGAAATGCCAAAATACAGTCTTCTGTAGTGTGTATCTCCCACATTGATGGTATCGACAGCAAAAACAGTTAGTTGCGGAACATAAGGGTCTGCCTCTCCCACCTCAAGCGTGAAGTCGAAGCATTCCACCCATTCCTCTTCGACCCAGTCATACACTTTGCCGTCCTTTTCGTAATAGAGGGCGTAAGAAGAATTGTTGTCCCGATACATTTTATAGCACAGGCGGTCGCCAACCATTTCCGTACCGTCTATATGATAAGTATAGGAGATGGTGTCGGGCTTATAGACACGAGTGTGCCATATTTCCTCGAGATCTATCGATTCATCGCTGGTATCTATGACATTCCCTAACGAATCGACATATACCCAGTTATCATAGACCTCTATGTAGTTCCACATACGACCGTCTTTCAGCATAGGCTGGTAGCCTTCCTGTGCTATAACTATGGTTACCATAGCCAGCATCATCGTCAAAATAAATCCCTTTTTCATCATCGTTAATTCTATTTAGTTTGTTTATTCGCTGCAAATTTAGGCTAAAAATTGCAATATTCCAAAAGAAAAAGCAAGAAAATAGCTTTTGTATTTGAAAAAAAATGTGTAAGTTTGCAGTCGGAAAGAATCTAAGACAAGAATCATTGCTATGAAGAGACTGATTAATATGATGGTCATGGCCCTTGCTATCACGCTGACAGGCCATGCGCAGAAGGGGAAACAGCCTTCGGGGGGCTATCCTATCAGCCCTGTGCCGTTTACCAATGTAAAGGTGGTTCCTGGCACGTTTTGGGGCCAACGCCTCGAAGCCAGCCGAAAGGTCACGGTGCCTCTGGCTTTCTCGAAATGTGAGAGCGAAGGGCGCTACAAGAACTTCGAGCATGCTGCTGCACATCTGGCTGACCCCTCGAAGGTGTTTAAGGTGAATGGCGTGGGCTATTCGTTTGATGATACCGACCCTTACAAGACCCTTGAGGGCGCTGCCTACATCCTCCAGTCTTATCCCGATAAAAAACTGGAAGCCTATTGTGACTCGGTGATAGACATCATCGGTATGGCACAGGAGCCTGACGGCTATCTCTATACTGCCCGTACGCAGAACCCTGCAGACCCTCACCACTGGGCAGGTGATCGTCGTTGGGTGAAAGAGGAGGACCTGAGCCACGAGCTTTATAACCTGGGGCACATGATTGAGGGGGCAGTAGCCTATTGGCAGGCTACTGGTAAGCGTAAGTTCCTAGACATTGCCTGCCGCTATGCCGATGTTGCTTGCAGGGAAGTAGGTCCTAATCCTGGTCAGGCCTGTGTGGTGCCTGGACATCAGATTGCAGAGATGGCTATGGCGCGCCTCTATCTGGCCACTGGTGAGAAGAAATACCTGGACTTTGCCAAGTTCCTGTTGGACTATCGCGGAAAGACGGAAATCAAGAATTCCTATAGCCAGAGCCATCAGCCTGTGGTGGAACAGAACGAGGCTGTGGGACATGCCGTGCGTGCTGCCTATATGTATGCAGGCATGGCCGATGTAGCTGCACTGACTGGTGACGAGAGCTATATCAAGGCCATTGATGCCATCTGGGACAACATCGTGACGAAGAAGCTCTACATCACGGGGGGCATTGGTGCTACTTCCAGTGGCGAGGCTTTTGGCAAGAACTACGAACTGCCCAATATGAGTGCCTATTGCGAGACCTGTGCAGCCATTGGCAATGTCTATGTGAACTACCGCCTGTTCCTGTTGCACGGCGAGTCGAAATACTACGATGTGCTGGAGCGTACGCTCTACAACGGTCTGATCAGTGGCGTCTCATTGGAGGGTAATGGCTTCTTCTATCCCAACCCATTGGAGTCGATGGGACAGCACCAGCGTCAGGCCTGGTTTGGCTGTGCCTGCTGTCCCTCGAACATCTGCCGTTTCATTCCCTCGTTGCCAGGATATGTCTATGCGGTGAAGGAAGGAGGTGAAGGAGTAAGTAGTGTCTATGTGAACCTCTTCTTGTCGAACACATCG
>Ga0310690_10005475_pt1 | contig 17195 bp, 24 predicted proteins | sample AusTroGonzalo_MG_2_FD_207661 | JGI IMG/M metagenome (GOLD analysis project Ga0310690, IMG submission 207661) | Bovine rumen microbial communities from tropical cattle in Woodstock, Queensland, Australia - Gonzalo_04 (v2) (version 2) | ecosystem: Host-associated > Mammals > Digestive system >...
TTGGTATTGGACCTGGATATAGAATTCTTGGAGGACTTGCTAAGAGCGGAACGCTGACCATCGGCTGGACCAACCCCAACGACTTCGTCAAAAGCATCGGTCACATTTATAGAGGAGAGACTGTTTTGAATAGCGTTACTTTTGTCGAGGGCAAACGATTCTTCATTGATGGCACACAGACCATCGCCACTGCCGCAGACATCGAAGGCAATAAGATTGTACCTGCCATGACGATTCTCATTGATGGCTATGGCGAAGGCAACGACGGTTGGGCATTTATCGCCTCGCCGGTTTCGGGAAGCATTGCGCCTACGGCGGTCGGCAGCCTTGTGGGAAGCCAGATTTCAACTAATCCTGTGCTGTATGACTACGACCTCTACCGCTTCAACCAGAGCGCAGCTGATGAATGGGAAAACTATCACCAGCACAACACCACGGAGAGCCCCTTCCTGCTTGAGAACGGTCAAGGCTACCTCTATGCCACCAAGGAAACCAAGACTTTGGTGTTCAGCGGCACGTTCAACACGGACAACACGAAGACCGTCGATCTCGTCTATGACGCCGGCAAAACCTGGGCAGGATGGAATCTGGTGGGTAACCCGTTCACCGTGGCGACATACGTCAACAAACCTTTCTATAAGATGAACGAAGATGGAACAGGTATTGAAGCCGTTGAAAACGCTAATCACACCGAAACCATCGCAGCCTGCCACGGCATCATCGTACAAGCCACTGATACTGACCAAAGCGTAACTTTCACGAAAACCACCAGCCGTGGGACGCAAGAGGTGCAAATGGACATGGGAAGATTGCAGATCGCATTGAGTCAGGACGGCCCTTCGACGAGCTCAGCGACCTTGCTCGACAACGCCATCGTTAGCTTCAACGAAGGCAGCGAACTCGGCAAGTTCTACTTCGGCACACAGAACGCCAACATCTATCTGCCGCAGAATGGCAAGGACTATGCCATCGCCTTCGCCGAGAACAAGACCGGCGAAATGCCGCTCAACTTCAAGGCTAACAAGGACGGCACCTATACCCTCAGCTTCAGCGGGAATGTCATTTCGAGCGCAGCGAAGAAATCTATTTTCACCTATCTGCATCTGATTGATAACCTCACCGGCGCCGACATTGACCTGCTCGCAGGAGATTGCGGATCGGAGTCCGCAATGACAATCCCCGGGTACACGTTCACAGCGAAGACGACCGATTATGAATCCCGCTTCCGCTTGGTGTTTAGTGCTACCGAGGGAGACGGCGCTTCGACAGGCTCAGCGACCTTTGCTTTCATGGATGCTGGCGGCAACTGGATCATCAGCAACGACGGCCGAGCCATCCTGCAGGTGGTCGATGCGATGGGACGCATCCTAAGCAACGAAACCATCAACGGCAGCGTCAGCAAGAACATCAACGGCACGCCTGGTGTCTACGTCATTCGCCTCATCAACGGCGACAGCGTCAGAACCCAAAAGATTGTCGTTAAATGATTATGTCACAAAACATGCAAAACATACAAAACAATGTTAGAGCCAAGGGAAGCGCCCAACCGGGTCGCTTCCCCTCCGGCGAGCTTGCTCGCCTCCAGTCGGCATGCCGGTTGGCTGCCGACGTCCACCAACAAAGGGGTTTTGGCGGTTTTGTAGGTTTTGTGATAAAAAACAAGAACAATAACAATTAAAACTATAATACGATGAAAAAGCTTGTAATAACAATCGCAATCGTCCTCGGGATGGAGATTAGCGCTATGGCACAGACTGATGGTGGCCTCTTCGGTCGCGGCCTGGAAGAAGAAGCATTCAGCACCGAATGGGACTACCAGACCCTCCGCGGCAGCGGTCTGCTGCTGCCTGGTTCACATGGCTTGGACACCGACATCAACGCCACACCGCTGGGCGGCGGCATAGCCCTGCTGGCAGCCCTCGGCGGCGCCTACTTGGTAGCCAAGAAGCGAAAGAAGGAATAAGACGCTCTTCCCCCGCTGGATTTGCCTGGCGGGGGAATTTCTTCTTTTAGGCGGAATATACTATCATCGCAAATAAGCGCGGATAATCCGAACATCTTCAATTGGACGATCGTTGGTGTCGGTAGCTACTTGCTGAATGGCATCCACTACATCGAGTCCGGAAACGACTTCGCCAAAGACTGTGTATTGACCGTCCAAGTGTGGCGTTCCTCCGACCGTTTTATACACTTCACGCATTTCGGGAGTGAGTTTTACCCGACCGTTTGTATAGTTGTCAATTCGTTTCTGAACTTTATCCAAACCCTCGTCGTCAAAGGTTTTTCCCCATACAATATAGAATTGCATGGCTGAACTGCGCTGCTCCGGATTCAAATCATCACCTTCACGTGCCGCTGCCAACACTCCACGACGATGGAAAATCCCTTCATCGAGCCTGAATTCGGCTGGTATGGTGTATGGTCTGTCACCCTCACCAAGCAACTGACCGTGTTCTGCATGTTTCGAATCCGGGTCGCCGCCTTGAATCATGAAGTCGCGAATCACACGATGGAAGAGCAGCGAATCATAGGCTCCTTCCTCCACCAGCATCTTGAAGTTATCTCGATGCAAAGGTGTGGCATCGTAAAGTTTCAGTTCAATGTTGCCTTTTGTGGTTTCCATTACCACGTGGACTTCCTTTTTCCCGCAGGAGATCAGCAGCATTATCATAGCTGCAAACGCAATAACCGTTACAATCCTTTTCATATTATGCCTTATTAGTTGGCACAAAAATACAAAAAATCTTTCGGGTCGCTTTTTTTTCTATCTTTGCCGTATCAAAAAACAACATTACTATGAATAAGATAATCACCAGTTTACTCACGCTCTTGGGACTGGCCGCATGTTCCCAGCAAGCCTATGACAATGCCGACCCCAATACCTTTGCCACACGCCTCAGAGAACCCGATGTCGTATTGCTCGATGTGAGAACTGCCGACGAGTACAATGAAGGCCACATCACCAACGCCATAAACATTGATATAAAAGAGAGTGGTTTCGTTGAGAAGGCGAAGTCGATGCTGCCTGTCGGGAAAACCGTTGCCGTATATTGTAAGAGCGGCGTGCGTTCTGTTATTGCCGCCAAGATGCTCGCCAAGGAGGGTTTTAAGGTTGTGAATCTCCAAGGGGGTATCAAAGCATGGAAAGAAGCCGGTATGCCTGTCGAAACCACTGAAGACACATACGAGGTCGATAGCTTCACCACCCCTAATGGAAAGACAGTCAGAATCCACGCCCTTGTTCACTCATCCATGCGTATAGAATTTGACGGCAAGGAGATTCAGATAGACCCGGTGTCAAAACTGGGCGAAAAAACCATTGACTACTCCACTATGCCCAAGGCTGATTATATCTTCATCACCCACGAGCACCACGACCACCTTGACACCGCCGCCATCAGAATCCTCTCCGGCGACAACACTCAGCTTATCACGAACCCATCATGCGCTGGTATTCTTGGTTATGGCACGGTGATGACTAACGGAGATATGCTTCAGCTGGCGGATGACTTTACCGTTGAAGCCGTCCCCGCATATAACACTACCGAGGGGCATCAACAGTTCCATCCGAGAGGCAGGGATAATGGCTTCATCCTCACCCTAGATGGCCTGAAGATCTACATCGCCGCTGATACTGAAGACATCCCCGAAATGGCTGAACTGAAGAATATCGACATCGCTTTCCTGCCATGCAACCAACCCTACACCATGACGGTCGATCAACTCCTTAGTGCTGCGCGTATGGTGAAGCCGAAAGTGTTGTTCCCTTATCACTACAGCCAGACGGATGTAAGCAGCATCCCATCACAATTGGAAGCCGACAGTGTTGAAGTGAGAATCAGACACTACGAATAACCATAAAAAATAAGTTGCGAAATTTGTACCTACTGTGTTATTGAAGGGTTGACATCTTTATGGCGGCTTTTGTTTGGTGGTTTGTATATTGATTGAGATTTTTGTATTTTTGTGGTCTCAAAAATAATTCGACGATGAAGAAACTTCTATTTTTCGCAGTCGTCGCACTCGTGATGTGCGCCTGCGGCAATGAAACGAAAAACGAACCGATTGTTAACCCAACGACAGAGACCATGGACTTCCTTGAACTGACCCAGCAGCGTTATTCCGAACGCTTCTTCGATTCCACACGCATGGTGGAACAGGAAAAACTGGACCGTATCCTTGAGGCGGGCCGTCAGGCACCCACCGCGGCCAACAAACAACCGCAACGCCTTTATGTGATTAAGAGCAAAGAGGCCTATCAGAAGGCACAGTCGGCCTCGTTCTCATCGCTTTATAATGCTCCTGTGGTGGTGTTGGTGTGCTACGACCTCGACTCCACTTGGCACAACCAACGCGAGACGCTTTTGCCCGACTACAACAGTGGCGAGCAGGACTGCGCCATCGTGGCCACACAGATGATGTATGCCGCTGAAGAGCTGGGGGTTCACACTATCTGGATCAGAGGCTTCGATGCCGGCGCCTTACAGAAAACCCTCGACCTCCCTTCCAACATGATTCCCGCCATGATGCTACCGCTCGGCTATCCCTCACCCAACTCAGCCCCGTCGCCGATGCACTTCAAGCGCAAACCGATGGAGGAGTTCGTGACGGAACTGTAAATCCATTTAGATTAGCACAGATATGAAAAAAGTAGTCATTATCTCAACCAGCCTCCGTCCTGGTTCGAACAGCAACATGCTGGCGGAGCAGTTTGCCGAAGGCGCGAAAGCCGCAGGCAATGAAGTGGAGTTTATCTCTTTAAGAGGCAAAGAAATCAAGTTCTGCGTTGGGTGTATGTACTGCCAAAAGACGGGTGCCTGCGTCTTCAAGGACGATGTGCCTGCCATTATGGAAAGTGTACTTAACGCCGATGTGGTGTGCTGGGCCACGCCGATCTATTACTACGAGATGAGCGGTCAGATGAAGACCCTCATCGACCGCATGAACGCGATGTATCCCAAGGATTACAAATTCCGCGACATCTATCTTTTGACCACAGCAACCGAGAACGAACCAGACTTCACTCCCAAACGTGCTGAAAGTGGTTTGCAGGGCTGGATTGACTGCTACGAGAAGTCAAGCCTCAAAGGTCATGTTTTCTGCGGCGGTGTCAGCTTACCCAACGACATCGCTGGCAACGCCAAACTGCAAGAAGCATACGAGATGGGCAAACAAGTATGATTGCCTCTTTTAAAGAATGAGATTGTATGCCGCCGCAAGGGTTATCGTGCCTTTGCGGCGGTGTCGGGCAAGGACAGCAACCTGAAAAAGAATATTACTTTTTCTTTCGTAAAACTAATTTTCCGCCACCCTGAAATAGAGTCATTTCATTCTCTTTCGGATTAAATTCAAATCTTATATCGTCATACTTGAATTTGTCCTTGTCAATTGCTTCAAGCGGAATAACATCTTCTCCAATCTGCGCAATCAATGTGTTTCCTGCTTTTGTTATAATAATATCCAAATCGATTTCCGTGGAAACATACACGCCCAAATAAATGTCCAAGTCCTCCGAAGCCACATTATAGAATTCTGGAATTTCGTAAGGTTTGCCATAAATAGCGCATAAAACCGGCCTGACAATCTGTGAGGGGCCCAAATTACTCCCGTTGGAACTCATGGCATACGAAACATTTCCATTGGCCAAATGTGCATAAACAGATTTGAAACCGTCAATTCCACCTGTGTGTCCGTAACCCATGTTTTCTTCAAAAGAAATCTGGAACAATCCAAGACCATAGCCGTCTTTAATGTCTTTCATTGTTTCGAGACTTTCATCAGACAGAAGTTTCCCTCCAAACAATGCGTCTGCAAATTTTGTCAAGTCGGTAGGCGTTGACACTATTGCACCCGCACCCATCGGGACAGTCCAGTCTGTTTCGTTTTCTACCTTCCAAGAACCCAAGAAGCGGTATGACCTGCATTCGTTGTTGTTCGGGTTGGTTTTTCCAAAAATATATGTGTCGGTCAGACCAATTGGCTTGACAATGTATTCCTGCAACAAGTCGGAATATGGTTTCGAGAAAGTCTTTTCAAGCATGTAGGTCAATAACACATAGTTCGAATTGCTGTAGTCGGACTTGCTGTCGGGCTCAAAATCGCTGCCGCCTTTTTCGATAATCGCCAGCATTTCGTTTTCCGTCTTTGGTTGCGTACACCAATCCAGATAGTCATCGTCGTGTGTAAAATCGTGTATTCCACTCCTATGGCTTAGCAAATGCCTTACAGTTATTTTCTGTGAATTCGCAATTGTCGGAAACCATTTGTCAATAGTCTGGTCAAGGTCTATTTTCTTTTCTTCAACAGCCTTTAAAACCAGAACCGCTGTAAACGATTTCGAGACGGAACCGATTCTATATTTGGATTTTTCAGTTGCTATTATATTATTTTCGACATCAGCAAAGCCGACTGATTTTGTGTAGATAATCTCCCCGTTCTTCGCAACGGCAACACTTCCCATAAACTTGTTGTTTTCTTCAAGTTTAGCAAAGTAACTGTCCAATTTTGCCTTGTCGAAAAGATTTTGTGCAAATACACCGCCACTAAATAATAATAGCATAAAGGCTATTAATACACGATACTGCTTCATAATAAATTAAGGGGACTTCTGTTTTTGACATTTTCGCGACGTTGTACCCGACTCCGCCGAAGTCCATTAAACAGAGCCAAAAGATAACGACGCTGCAAATTTAAACTATTTCTATTATATTATTTACATTTTGTTTGTTTTAAGTGCATGGCTTTTTTAGGCACCATACGCGGGGATGCGGGAAATAAACCTATGCTTTTCTATAGCCTCTTGTGTCTTTCGTGATAACGCCTTCGTCCAGCATGTCCGAAAGGACTCTGCTGAGCGAGGGCCTTGTTGCGCCTAATTGTTGGGCGACATCGGCGACGGAGGTGATGCTGCCATTGGATTCGAGGTATTCGAGAATGCGGTTTCGTAGGCCGTTGACGGCGAAGGTGCGCATCTTACCGCTCAGGAAATGGCCACGTTGGGAGAGCACCTCCAAAAAGGCACGAAGTACCGTCGGCTCTTGCTGGAGGAACTCAAAGAAGGCATCGCGGTTGATGTGCCACACGACGCAGTCGGTCACGGCATTGACTTCAACAGGGACGATGTTGGGCGTGGCAAAAAGGAACGCGGGAGCCAACAGCATCGGGGCATTCAGATGGTCCACAAGCACCTCTCTGCCTTCCTCTCCCGACATTCGCGATTCAGCTTGACCCTCGATAAGTACCATCAGCGCGCGGCAAGGGTCACCTGCATTGAGCATCCGCCTTCCTGCGGAGTATTCCTGTCGGCGACATGGGCTTTTGAGCAGGCGTTCCAAAGCCTCATCGCTGCATCCCGCAAAGAGCTTGATTCGTTTGAGTTCTTCCATGGCAGAGAAATTTTTGCAAAAATACTGAAAAAAAACGCCAATGTAACATTTGTTACGCTTCACCCAAATGTAAGGTTATACTTTTGCGTCATCAAACCAATGAAAGGAGATACAACAATGAGTTACAACGACTGGAAAGACAAGACCGCGAGTTTCAAGAAGATTGACGTGCGCGGCGTTCAGGGAAACTTCTTCCCGGGTATCAAGATGCAGGCCATGAAGATGGCTGTCGGCGAGGGCATGGAAATCGTGCAGAATTTCGACCCGCTGCCGCTTTATGAGGTGATGGACGGACTTGGCTTTGAGCGTCACACCGAAAAGGTGACGGAGACGGAGTACCACGCTTATTTCTACCGCACTGAGGTAAAAGAATTGGAAAAGGACATCCCGATGCGTCCGGCCCCGCTGACCCACATGCCGATGATTGACGAGAAGCTTGGCAACATCGCAGTGAATTTCTGGGACTTGACCTGGAACGACAAGAACCGTTATCTGCCTTACGAGATGCGTTTGTTGCTTTCGCTGACCAACGCCGTAGGCGCTGGGCGTATGCGCCAAGCGACGCGCGAACTGGTGAAGGCTTACATCCACGGTCTCGATTCTGCCGCATTGGACGATGTGTTTGAACTGCTGGCCTGGAACCAGGGCATCGGCTACTTCAGCTCAGAGATTGGCCCTTCGGCACTGTTCCAAGCCTACAAGACCATCAAGCAGATGGAGAAGAAAGGCAACACGCGCGAGGAAATCGCCGAGGTTCTGAAAGAGAAGTTCGGAGAGAAACACCCTGATGTGAAGGTAGTTTAGAGTTGAGAGTGTAGAGTTTAGAGTAGTTGAAAGTTTAGAGTTTAAAGTTTAAAGTTGTAGAATCATGGAAATCACAAAAGATACAAAACTGGCCGACCTTCTCGCGGAATATCCATGGCTGAAGGGAGAAATGGCGAAAGTGAACGAGAAGTTCAAGATGCTGAACACGGCTGTTGGCAAGTTTATGATGGGCAAGGCCACCATCGCTGAGATGAGCAAGAAATCCGGTATGGATGCCGACATCATCATCAGTCGGATTAACGAACTAATAACCAATCATACAAACCAATAAAGAAAGGAAAAAGACTATGAAGTACTATGTGAATGACAGTTGCATCGGGTGCGGACTTTGCGAGTCCACCTGCCCTGAAGTGTTTCACATGAACGGCGATGTAGCCGTTGCCATCGAGGGCGATGTGCCGGAAGCAGCTCTTGCAAGTGCCGCAGAAGCCAAAGACGGCTGCCCGGTGGGCGCTATTGAAGAAGCATAAAACAATAAAGATATGACACACGGACATGAAGTCCTGGCTATGATGCAGGGACACAGTTATTCGGAAAAAAGCCTATTGGAGGCCATCATCGAGAAGTTTGGTGCTGAGGAACGTTTCTACACGTGCAGCGCAGAAAACCTGACGGCGCAGGAACTGATCAACTTCCTAAAGGAACACGGCAAGTTCAAGCCGACGGACGACGGTTTCACGGCGGATGCCGGCAAAGTTTGCGAACACGAATAATCTAGAATTCTAATGAATTAGACCGCCGCAAGGTTTTCCGTTCCTTTGCGGCGGTTTTGTTTCAGTTTTTGAAAAAAATGTACTTTTGCAAATCAATTCAACGAAGTATTATGAAGCACAAAGTCAAAGTAACTGTCATTGACAAAAAACTCTACCCCGAGTTGCAGCAACAATATTGCGCCAATCCTAATTCGGGCATGTGTCCGTGCTATAATGTAGGCGACGAGTTCATTTTCGAAAGAGACGAAGCCAACGACCACTTCTGGCACGGTGGCCTAAACACATTGACAAAGACTGTTGCCAATCCTGACACAGTTGCCGGAGGACCGAAGATGCCCCATTGTTCGGAGGCATGGGATGCCATTAGCCGATACATATACACAGGTTTACAGGGCGGCTCCATTATGAAAGACTGGATGAAGCACGAGAACGAAATGATATGCTGCTGCTCAGACGGCACAAGGCCTGTGATTTTCAAAGTGGAGAGGATTGACGAAGAATAAGGTAAAAACCGCCACGGTTTTGGCGGATGTTCATAATTAATAAAGCAGAAAACCATGACAGATTTCAGACCCATGAGACGCATTCGGCAACTTCTCAGTGATGAAGAGGCTAAGAAAACACTTGCTAACGGCACACACGGCGTGTTGGCGGTTTCTGGAGACGACGACTACCCTTACGCTGTCCCATTGAGTTATGTGTATGCCGATGGCTGCCTGTATTTCCACTCAGCCGTTCAAGGGCATAAGGTGGATGCGCTGCGACGCAGCCCTAAGGCATCGTTTTGTGTGGTGGAGCGTGACGAAATCCGTCCAGCGGAATACACCACCTACTTCCGCAGTGTGATAGCCTTCGGGCATGTAACCATCCTCGAAAGCGACGAAGAGAAGATGGCTGCCTTGCGGCAGATTGGCGAGCGTTACCATCCAGGCCATCCCGCCGATGCACAGCATGAGGCGGAAAAGAGCCTGAGCCGTGTCCTTGTCCTCCGTATGGACATCGACCACCTTACGGGAAAACAGGCCATAGAATTGGTGAACAAAGCATCTCATGACAAATGAACTGGATTATTCTCATCATCGCCGGCCTTTGTGAAACAGGCTTTGCCTTCTGCCTTGGCAAAACCAAATTGGCCGTTGGCACTGAATGGTGGCTGTGGATTACGGGTTTCGGCCTGCTCTATGTGCTGAGTGCTGTGTTGTTGGCGAAGGCCACTCAGACCATCCCCATCGGCGTTGCCTATCCCGTTTGGACGGGCATCGGTGCCGTCGGAGCATTGCTGTTGGGCATCTTTGTCTTCCACGAACCGGCCACATTCTGGCGGGTGTTTTTTCTCAGCACATTGATTCTCTCTATTGTTGGACTGAAAATTGTTGGATAAAATTAATCGTTACAAGGTTTTCGCGCCTTTGCGGCGGTATTTACAAGGCTGTTCCTCTTGTCGGAACAAACAAGTCCTGCATTAATACACCCTCCATCTGCAAGAGTCGCACCTTTTTGTCAATACCACCGGCTTAGCCTGTTAATGAGCCATTTGTGCCTACCACGCGATGGCAGGGGATGATGAGCGAGATGCTGTTGTGACCTACTGCGCCGCCCACGGCCTGTGCCGACATGCTCGTTAGCCCTCGCTCCTTGGCGATGATATGCGAGATGTCGCCGTATGTCATTGTTTCGCCAAATGGTATTGTGAGCATCACCTCCCATACCCTACGACGAAAGTCGGTTGTGCGCATCAGCAGGGGTGGTGTGAAGTCGGGTGCATGGCCAGAAAAATAGATGTCGAGCCAGCGACGCGTGGAATCAAATATCTCCAGCTTAGGCCTTTCTTCATGTTCTTTTCCGAGCGCATCTGCAAAGTATTTCTGCCCGTCGAACCAAAGTCCAATGAGACGCTGGCCGTCAGATGCCAGTGTGATGCCGCCAAGCGGCGAGTCGTAATGTGCTGTATAGTCCATATTCATTTCATTTGATAGTCTTTATATTCTGCGTATCTGCCACTGGCCACTGCCCAGAGGTACAGGCTGGCTACACTTCCGCATGGTGAGAAGCGGCGGCGGTAACGCTCGAAGATTTTCGGGGTGATTTCGCGGTGATGGTACACCATGCGCAAGCCGCGCTGTATGGCAAGGTCGCCATAGCTCAGCACGTCGGGCCGCTGGAGACAGAACAGCAGAATCATCTCCGCTGTCCACACACCGATGCCTTTCAGAGAAGAAAGTGCCTTTATAGCCTCCTCGTCGCTCATCTGCTCCACGGTGCCTAAGTCGAACTCACCGTTAAGCACCTTATGGCAGAAGTCCTTGATGTACTCAGCTTTGCGGAAAGTCATTCCCAATCGTTGCAGTTCCTCTACACTCCGGCTGTCAATGGTCTCTGCCGACACCGTACCAAGCACATCCTGCATACGTTGCCAAATCGTCTGCTGGGCACGAGTTGAAATCTGCTGACCTATGATATGGTGGACAACAGAAGAAAACAGGTCGTCATCCGCAACACGGTTGATAAGTCCCACACGGTCAATTACTTCTGCCATCTTCTTGCAGCGGGATTTCAAATAGTCGGTTTCCTTATCTGTATAGTTGAAATACATTGCGATGCTGCAAAAATAGAGAAATTTACGATATGTTGGGCAGCCCGCGATTTCAAGGAAACGCCCAAGCAGGTGGCGGACATTGTAAGCCGATCTTTTAAGCATTAAGAGGCATTGGAAGGGGGCCGTGCCTTTGCGGCGGCTTAATCCTAAACCAGGACTTTTCACTTTGCCACCGAACTTTCCACACTTGTGAACTTGACCATAATCGCGCTCGGCACAAGCTTTGCAATGAGGCGGTACATCTTGTAAAATAGCATCGGTGTATAGGTAGCACAACCTTTTTCCGCTTTTTTCATGGCCTTGACAGTCACTTTGTCCAAATTCAGATACGGTTGGATATTCATATTCCCGCCATCGTTGCTGTTCTGATGGAACATTTCCGTATCCATCTTGCCCGGCGACAACAGCATGACATTCACTCCACGTTTGCGTTCTTCTTCACGAAGAGCCCTTGCAAAGAAACGGTCATAGGCTTTCGTAGCGCTATACACCGCACGCCACGGAAGCGGAACGAATGAACCGATGGAACCTGTAATAATCTGATAGCTTCCCTCATGCATATACGGCAAGCAACTGCGACTAATCATCGTGGTGCCCGTCACATTGAGGTCAATCAACGAATAGATGTCTTTTTGGCTCATTTCGCGGAAAAGCCCGGCGCGGTCAAAGCCGGCATTATTGATTAGCACTTTGATGGCTGGATCCTGTTCTTTCAGTATCTCGTCGAGAGTTTCTATGCTCTTTGTGTCTGAAAGATCCAAAGGTAACACACGAATCTTTCTGTCAGGATACTGGCTTGCAAGTTCTTTTAGCTTGCTTTCACGACGGGCGATGATCCATATCTCATCCAACTCCGTATAGCGTTCTACCGCTTTCTCAAAAAAGACCTTACCCAGACCGGAAGAAGCACCTGTTACAATCGCTATTTTCATACGTATTTCTCATTTTTTTGATGCTGCAAAAATAGAGAAACTTACCATTTTGCATATTATATAATTGGAAATGCGACTTTTATCTCCTTTTGTCGCATTCTTTTGTAATTTTGCCTTCTCAATACAAAACATACAATGAACTCCACTTTTATGAAAGACTGCTTCGCCGATGCCTTGATAGCTTTATTGCAGGAACGAAGGCTTGAGGAAATCAGCATACAGGACATATCGGAGAAAGCGGGCTATCATCGTGCTTCTTGGTTCCGCAGCTTCAAGTCGAAGCACGAGGCTGTAACCTACAAACTGGTGCGGCTATGGGAAAACTGGTCGGCCACGCATGGTGTGAAGGTTAAAGACGAATTCACCTTGGACAATGCCGAAACGTTTTCACAGTACAATTACGCAATCCGCGACACGTTGCGTTTGCTTCATCGGCGGGGTCTCATGTCCGAAGTGCAGAGGTCGTTTTTGGTGATTCTTTACGACAGACATCATGACGACACCGAACGGAGTTACACCAACGCCGTCTATGCCTACGCGCTTTTCGGTGCCCTCAAAGAATGGGTGGTGCGCGATTTCAAGGAAACACCCGAGCAAGTGGCGGGCATTGTAAGTCGGTCTTTCAGACATTAAGAACGATTGCAGGGCAGGCGTAACCTTTGCGGCGGTGTTTGTTTTAAGGGCTTGGCTTTTTTAGGCACCGCACGCGGGGATACGTGAAATTTTGTACCTTTGTAGCGTTAAACAAAGCTATGTCAAAATGGACAGACGAGAGTTTTTGAAGAAGTCAGCCATCGGGATTGCATCGGTTGCCGCAGTGAGCGTGCTGGGCAAGACCGTCTATGACATGATTGAAGAAAAAGAAGAACAAACAGAAGAAAATCCTAATAATATGAAAAAGATTGTGATATTGAACGGCTCGCCGCGTCGCAACGGATACACGGCGGCTCTTATCCAGGCTTTTGCTGAGGGCGCACAGGGCGCCGGTAACGAGGTGCGCGAGCACTACATCCACGGCATGAACGTGAACACCTGCATCGGCTGCGACAGCTGCATGCGTACCCACCAGGGTTGCGTGCAGAAGGATGACGCCATGCAGAAGATCTACGACGATCTGACGTGGTGTGATGTGGTGGTGTTTGCCTGCCCTGAATACTGGGGCACCTTCACTGCTCAGCTGAAGACCGTCGTCGACCGTATGTTTGCGTGGTTCAACCTCGACTCGGTGCCCAGCACCAAACGCGACTGCGTTTTGCTCATGACGGCGCGCGGCAACGACTACTCGATGGCCCTCGACCAGTACGGCATCTTCATCAAGTACCTCGGCTGGAACAATCTCGGCACTGTCCTTGGCCGCGGCCTGACCGACGAGGCCCGCGCCCTTGGTGCTTCGATAAAATAAGGTTTTTGTTTTGCAAAGTTATCCTTTCGGCTGCAAACTCTGCCTATAATCGCTGGGCGATAGGCCAAGGTGTTTGGTGCAGTAGCGGCTGAAGTAGCTCAATGAGGTGAAATTCATCAGTTCCGAAATCTGGGTGAGCGACAGGCGTTCATCGGCCAGCAAATCTTTCAAGATGGGCACGGTGTGGCGGTGGATATAACTACTCACACTATGTCCTGTAACGCGTTTGATGGTAGTAGAAAGGTATTTGGGCGATACGTTGAGCCTTTCGGCGTAATAGCTTACCTCACGCTCGGTGCGACTGATGCCTGTGGAGAGCAAATCCATCAGGTGCTTGACGATAATAGCCGTGCGGTCGGTGTGCGTGTCGGAGGCATCACGTTGGGCATGTGGCTCGAAGATGTCGTACATCATTGTCAGGCAGAGGCTTCCCATCAGCTCGCGGTAGAACAGCAGATGGCGGTCGACCATGCGATCACGCAGCCGGTGGAAGTCGGCCAATAGGATGGCGGCTTGCTCGTCGGTGAGGTGGATGACTGGGTCGTGGTTAAGCGAAATACTGCCCCCGATGCTATAATTGTTCGACGGCAGTAGGTTTTGCAGGAACTTGTAGTCGGCGGCGAACCACTCCACACGCAAATCGGGATGTGCAGCCAGGTTCTTGACACGGGCAGGCATCGGTATCACCACGAGGTCGTTTTTCACGATATGGTAACAATGCTCATTGAACACAAAGCTACCCTCGCCCGCCATACAAAGCAGGTGCATGCAGGTGTGGCTCAACTCCGGGGCATTCATGCCATAAAAGTCGGTGGAATACAGAAAATCAATCTTCATGGCGCAAAAATACGAGAACTTTCCATAGTAATGGTTGATTTTTGTACAAAATGTGCAAATATTGAGGTTTTTTGTGAAAGTGCTATCCCTAAAAACCGCTGTAATTTTGCAGTATCAAAATAAGGGACAATGAAAAGCATTAAAATGATTATCACAGTAGCTCTCGCAATGGCAATGGCCACGGGCTGCAACGCACAGAACAAACAGGAAGTCAAACAACAAAACACAGATAAAATGAGCAAATCCATCATCATCTTCTTCTCCCATGCAGGCGACAACTACAGCGTGGGGAATATCGAGGTCGGCAACACCAAGATCGTGGCCGACTACATCACGGAAATCGCCGGTGCCGACCAGTATGAGATCGTCACCCACAAATACGACGGTATGGCCTACACGCCACTAATCAACCTCGCCAAAGAGGAGGCCAACAAGGGCGAACTTCCGCCCTACGAAGGCGATGCCCCCGACCTCAGCCAATACGATACCGTCTTCATCGGTGGTCCAGTGTGGTGGGGCACCTACCCCCAGGTGATGTTCACCTTGTTCAAGGACATCAACCTTGACGGCAAGACTGTCATCCCTTTCACTACGCATGAAGGCAGCGGCTTGGCCAGCTGTGAGAGCGATGTGCGCAGCGCCTTCCCCAAAGCCAATGTCTTGAAAGGCTGGAGCATCTATGGCCATGAAGTGCGCTCAAATAAGGCGAAAGTCGAAAAGTGGCTTAACTCGTTAAGATAAATCGTAAAACAATAAAAAAGTAAAACCGAAAATAATATGCAGACATTCAGACTCAACGACGGGACACAGATTCCCGCTATCGGATTCGGAACGTATCAAATACCCGCCGACGGCAGCACTTACAAAGCAGTAAAAACAGCTCTTGAACTTGGCATCCGGCACATCGACACCGCAGTGGCCTACTTCAATGAACAGGAAGTGGGACAGGCTGTGAAGGACAGCGGAATAGTCCGCAGCGACATCTGGATTACCAGCAAGATGTGGCTACAGGACTTCCACTACGAGGATGCCAAAAAGAGCATCGACCTCTCGCTCAAGAAACTCGGAACGGACTACATGGACCTCTACCTCATCCACCAGCCCTACGGAGTCGTGGAAGAGGCTTGGCAGGCAATGGAGGAAGCCGTGCGGGCCGGAAAGATCCGCTCGATAGGCGTGAGCAACATGACACCGAAAATATGGAACAAATTCGTGCCGAAGTTCGGTATGAAGCCCAGCGTGAACCAGGTGGAGTTCAATCCCTACTTCCAACAGCAGGAATTGCGCAACATCGTGGCAGAAACCGATACAAAGATCCAGGCGTGGGCGCCCCTCGGACAAGGCAATGCCGACCTGATGAAGGAGCCCGTCATCCTCGACATCGCCTCGAAATACGGAAAGAACGCCGGACAGGTCATCCTGCGCTTCGAGAACCAGGAGGGCATCATCGTCTTCCCCAAGAGCACCCACACTGAGCGCATCAAGAGTAACATGGAGATCTTCGACTTCGAACTGACACAGGACGAGATGCAGGCCATCCGCGCCCTAGACAAGGGTCACGGAGCCTGGAATCCCGACACTCCCGGCGTGGGCGAGTGGTTGCTGGCCAACTACGACGTACATAAGGGTGGGTAAAAACATTCAAGAAGAAAAGTAATGGAATACATCAGACTATCAAACTGAGTTGATATGAAGAAAGTAACACTATTTGCTGCTTTGCTGCTGACACTGGCGGCTTGCAGCGGGAACAAAAACGAAAACTTAAATCAAAACGTAAACGAAAACACTATGAAACAGAACGAGAAAGTGAACGACGTGGTTGGTCGCAAGAACTTTGGCGCGGCACATGCATTGGTGACCACACCGCAGCCCTGCGTGATGATTGCCACGTGGGACGAAAACAAGGTGCCTGATGTGATGATGGCGGCATGGGCTGGACAACTGGATTCCGATCAGATAGTCATCAGTCTGTCGGAGCACAAGACGACGGACAACCTTGCGCTGACGAAGGCTTTCACCGTAAGCTTCGCCGATGAACGCACCGTGGCTGAGTCGGACTACTTCGGACTGGTGAGTGGTCGACAGGTGGCCAATAAAGTTGAGAAGGTGGGCTTCACCGTCACACCCTCACCCAACGTGGATGCCCCCATCATCAACGAATATCCGCTGACACTGGAGTGCCTTGTGGTGAGCTTTGAGGACGGTATGCTCATCGGCCAGGTGGTGAACCAGAGTGCTGCCGACAGCATTCTCACTGACGGTAAGGTGGATCTCGCTAAGCTGAAGCCCATCGTGTTCGATGCCTCTGCCATGAGCTACCGCACTATCGGCAGCGAGGTCGGCAAGGCTTGGGGAGCTGGCAAGATATTTCAGTGAACTACCTTAATAATTGAACCTTATGAAAAAGCTATTGGCAATCGCAGCCGTCGCCATGATGCTATTGGCAGGCTGCCGACAAGAAAACAAACCCGAAAAGGAAATGAACACGCTTTCTTTTACCACCGA
>Ga0310690_10005476_pt1 | contig 17194 bp, 39 predicted proteins | sample AusTroGonzalo_MG_2_FD_207661 | JGI IMG/M metagenome (GOLD analysis project Ga0310690, IMG submission 207661) | Bovine rumen microbial communities from tropical cattle in Woodstock, Queensland, Australia - Gonzalo_04 (v2) (version 2) | ecosystem: Host-associated > Mammals > Digestive system >...
CCATCGACTATTTTAGTATTCGTAGTAACATCAGAAATAACTTTTTTATAATTATCTCTTATATATCCGGACACGTATTCTCTAGCCTTTTCTTGATCAAATCCCATGCCAGACGTATCAAGAATGGTTCCTACTTGATTATTGTTACCAAATGCTGCACGCTCAATTTTGGCATACTTATCAAAATCACTCATTGCTGATTTGATTACTTCTTTATACTTTTTGGCATCAATTTCTCCACTCTATAATTCTGCATTGGCACGAGAAATGGCAGCTTGCAAATCACCAAAACCACTAGTATATGTTTTAGCAATATCTGTTCCGGCAATCTTATCTAACGCTTCCTATGTATTTGCAACCAAATTATTAATCTCATTATCTAATCCTAAATTTGCTGTTGCTGCTTTACTTTGATAATCATTCCATGTTTTGGTTAATAAATCCATAGCTTCGCTTTCTAGATTGTTTGTTTGTTCTAACGAATTTTTTAATTCTTCTGCTCTTTTATAACGTTGATCGAAATCCTATGCCCATACCATATCTTTTGCAGAAAGATCACTATAATTAACCACTTGTTTTTTTAAAGTTTCGGCTTTTATTATATTATTTGGATTAGATAAATATTTCATCAAATCCATATATTCCTACATAGCTGTTTCTGTTTGCATGTCCTGAGAATATTTCATGCCAAATATGCCTTGACCAGCCTTTGCGCTATTCTTCAGTACATCAGACATCTTGGATATATGTTCACCAGCATCTTGTATGCGATCAATCAAATTCATTAAATCATTGAAATTATTACCATTGATATTATCTCCGCTAAGCTGTTGAGAGAATTCACGAATACCATCTCCAAGAGCCTTGAAGTTATCTCCAACGCTTTTATCTATCTTCATACCTTTAAATGCATCGCCAACTGCCTGTAATTTAGAGGTATCACCAATACCATTTATTTCAGTGATTAGTTCTTTAAATTTTGTAATGAAATTATCATCAAGACCATTTGCGCCGCTTAAATTAAATTCGAATTTGACTTCTTTTGCTTTACTTGCAATAGCAGTTACCTTTTCAAGAATAGTGTTAAATGAGCCAATTTCACTATTAACAATACTTGCTTCAGTAGTCAATGCGTTATTCTTAGCTGCAATTGCTTTAGTTACAGATTCAACTTCACCCTCCATCTAACCAAACGCACCAGTTTCCTCTTTTGGTAAATTTGGAGCATTCTAATTATTCTAAGAATCTGTGAGAGCAGTAGTGTTTGATGCCGCATTTTGTGTAGCCTATGCTGTTGCTTCAACCGCCTATTCTGTTGCTGTCGCAGCCTATTGAGCCTATTGTAAATTATCAGCAAGTTGTGCCGCACCTTCAGCAGCAGCCTATGTTTGTGAAGCCGTTTCGACTATTGGCTACTATACACCACTTTCTGTCGGAACAACTTGAACTTGTGGATTTGCAATACGTTCTTCAAGCATTTTTGTTCTGATATTAATTTCATTGCGAGTAGCATCAGAAGTTGTTGATCTTTTTGCATAACCGGATGCACGACTAATCATTTTCTGCATAGCTTCTTCTGTAGCATCAGAAGATAACAATTCATCCATTTGTTGAACAAGTGTTTTCCGTGCAGAAGATTTTGTCTATACTTCTTCCTAAACAGCTTGAGACCCTTGTGCTGCATCGCTTTCTAAAACAATCATTGAATCATGTAGATTAGAAAGGGCAGTGGTCACACCATCAGTCGCCTACTAAACATCTTGTGCCGGTTTTACAACCGATGCTCCAGTTGCTTGAAATTGTCCATTCACAACTGCATCATGTAATGCTTTGTCTTCTGGAGACGCCGTTAATGCCTGAACGGTTTTCTTAAATTCACTAAGCGCATATTCTGGCATAATCTTGTTATTCTTGATTTTATCAATATAACTTGAGTATTCAGATTTTATCCGCTCTCCAATATCTGTACCTTTATATTGTCCAAGGTTCATAGCATGAACCGCTTCTTTAAATCGATCAAGTGCGGAAGTCGCATTATCTGCACCTTGCGCAACTGGTTCCATAGACGCAGCAAATTCTTGATTAGACTATACTCCAGAATCGGTTTCGGCATGAAGCTAAGCTATCATCCTATCCGTCTCGTCTATAGCCTACTATTCATCAATTAATTGCTACTAATCTTGCGCAACACTTTGTGCCATCTAATCAAAAACGCGATCTCTATTTTCTCTTGCAGATAATAATCCACGACGTTCTTTCTCTAAATCTGTAAAATGGAATGTAGGATGAGCTTGTGGATTTTGTTTATATTCATCCCAAGAAACCAACTCTTTTACATAACCATTTTTCTTGAGTTCAAGACCATTCTCTTTTGCACGATTATGGAGATATTCTAACTATGCATTTTCTTGGTCTGTTAAGCCTCTTTTACTATTTAATTTTGTATATACCAATCTACTTATTTTTTGCGCAATTTCTCTTTGATCGGCATTCATATCTGCATATCGCCATTCTTTTTTTAATTCAACAATCATCTGTTTTTCTGCATTTTTTGTAGCATCTTTAATCTCACGTTGCTGTTGCTTTGGGTCAATATATGTTTCTTTGGCGATCTATCCTCTACCTTCTTGAAGACGAGCTATATCACTATCAGTTTTACGATTTTTTTCTTGTGCTTCTATTTTTTCTTGTTCTTTCTATATTCTTAATCGTTCTTCGTTTGCTTTTTTTGCTTCTTCGTTATATTTCTTTTCTACTTCAATAGGAATACCAGCCTATTCATACAAAAACTTTTTATATGTATCATTAGAGCGAGCAGCTACTAATTCTAATTCACGCTCATTAAGGCTCTTAAACTTTCCTGATTTAATTATTTTATCAATCTCTTCATCTGAACGAATCGCTATTGCTTTTTTACGTTCTTTTGCTTCTTCTTTGGCATCAATACTTTTTTGTGCTTCAACATATCTTGCCAACAAAGGATCTGTAATATTATTTTTATCAATAACACCTTTACCACTAATATATTGTGATGCTTGTTGCGCAATATTAAATTCTTTCTATGCTGCCTCAACTTCCTATTTAGCAAGTTCAACGACTCGTTCTTTTTCCGAAACTTCTTCTCCAACTAATCCTTTCGCATATTCAATTGGGTTTTCGCCATTTATTTTTGAATACTCGGCACCGAACATTCCTTCGTCACTTAAATCAAATGCTATGGCGCCTCTCGGCCTTGGAGCTTTTCTGAATAAATCGAGTTGCCCATACGCCTATAATAAATTTTTAGCAAGCGGTTTAGTAATATCTTTAGACATACCAGATTCAACAGCATCCTATAACGCATCTAATGAATTATAGACGTTTCCAGTAATATTGTCATACATTTTATCAATAATTTCTCTTTGTTTGTCTTCACTTGCTTTATTATAACCAGGCGATTGTGATTCCATAAATGCAACAACACGTTCAGCATATTCTTTTTCAATCTACTGTGGCGTTTTTTGCTCAGATGTATATTTTTCCTATGCTTTTGTAAGATTTTCCATCGCTGCTGATAAAGCATCATTCTTTTCAGTAAAACGTTTTTGTATTTCTTCCCTTGTCTATATTAAAGTTTCATTAGAATCTGTAAGCCCTTCATCAATACGTGCAATTTCATCAGCAGACTATTGTCTTAATTTTGCAACACGTTCGTTTGCAGGTATTGCTAACTTTGCCTCAATCTCTTCTTGTTTCTTCTTATTTTCTTCAGTTTTATCAGCAACTTCTTTTGCTACTTTTGCCTATTCGTCTTGTATCTTTTTTGTATTTTCAATAGCCGATGTAATACCAGTAACACCTAATCTTGCAATATCTTTTGAAGATTCAATATTACCTCTGCGTGTTTGATAAACATTCTTGTAATGACCTAAACGAATTTGACGTTGACTTTTATCGGATTGCCCGGCACGCTCCATATCTAATTTAATTTTATTTATTTCACCTTGAAGCAATTCTTTTTGTTCACGAATATCAAGCAGTCTATCTGCAATCTCAGTTAATTCATTTGCAGCAGTAGTTTCTCCAAACTTATTTGTTTCATGAGTATCTAACTATGCTATTATTTTTTTTGCAGTTCCTGGTGGCAAAAGTTTATTAAGATTTTCTTTTGCTTCTTTAACCGTATCATCCCACATTGCTCCAACGCTTTCTAGGTCTTTAAATCTAGATTCAACTTCTTCCATTGATTTATAAGCGTTGCCATTAATATCAATAAGTTTTAGATTGCTCGGACGTTTTAATTCTTGACCTTTAATTAATGTTTGCTTTTCTAGCTCAGAAATTTGCTAATAAACAGAGTTAGCCAAACTACGCTTTTCAGACGTTATTCTTCTTGCTTCTTCGTAATCTTCATAAGCCTTAAATTCATCGTCTTTAGTCGGTTCTAAAAGCTTTATATATGGACTATTATTTTTATCATATTTAACAACATGTGGAAGTGCTTTTTTTAATTCTTTTTCTCTTTCTGCCAACTTTACAACTTCATCATCTAAATCTGTCCATCGACGATATAAAGATTCTAATGAATCAAGATCATTTTTGCCTTCACTAGTTGACGGAAGTTTTATTGGCTCACGAATTCCTTTTGCTATAACACCATTTTTATCTACATCTAATAATTTCTTCACGCCATATAATTCATTACTAATATCATTACGATTACGTAATGCATCTCCCAATGCTCTAATAGCATCTGCTGCTTCATCTGATACGCCAGATAATTCTTGAAATCTCGCACTAAGTTCCTATTCTTTGGCATTAAGAACTTCTATTTCTCCTTCATTTTTTCTGATTTTTTCTGTTGCTTCTATACCTATATTATCTGTTGTTAATGCCTATAAAGATTTTTCATCTCTATCAACTATACTTTTTAAATATGGTCTTGTTATTTCTTCAAGTCGCTTAGTTACTTCGCCAGCGGCCTTTTTTTCAGTAATTAATGTATCTACTTTTTGAAGCTCTAATTGACTCTTTTCAAGCTAACGCTTAGCGTATTCAATATCTTTCTATAACTTCCCCTATGCGTACGCTTCTGCCGCTTCATCTGTATCTGGAATTTTGGCAAGTGTAGCATCCATTTGGTCGGCGGCATCAGTAAGAATTTGAGCATATTTTTCTGCTTGTTCAATTGAAACGCCCGGTGCCAACTTATATTCCTCTTGACCAAATGCACTTTGTAATGGATACCCATATTGGTCGGTCATAATCTCTCTTATTCTTTCAAGAGCCGGAACCGTTGGATATTCATTTACTGTCTTGCCAGTCAACCCCATTTGAATTAACTTCGGCTTTGCAACATTGGCACTTTTCGTATTAATAATAAGCGGCTGATTTTTATCAAAACTACGCATTCCATTGCCCATTTCATAGCCATATATTTTTCTATTAATATCTTTAAGCTATGGATTGATTTTATCAAACAATTCAGCTCGTTCGGTTTCTGTTAGATTTTCATAGGCAACATTTGAATTATCCGCTTTCATTCCAGCTCGTGCAATAAGCTAAGATCTACGATGAACAAGTCCAGTACGTAAAAATTTTAACTTATTGTAAGTACTTTCATCCATATTACGAGTAGTATCGTTATCGGCTATGCTGGCTAAATATGATTGAAATTGCGATATTATCTATTGCTCTTTTCTACGGGATTCTTGAATTCTTTGAAGTTGTCGCTGTACAAGCTCAAATGCACGAAGATTACCTTCTGTATCATTATTTTCCAGCATCCCATTTAAGTTTGCTTCCATTTGTGATAAACGAGCAATGTTGTCATCATATTTTTTTTGATCTTTATCTGATAATTTCCCTTTTGACTTTGCAGCTTCAAGCTTGCTGTTTTCTACAATAATACGATTAAATTCATCTGCATTTTCAAAATATGCAGATTGAGTTATAACCTATTCTCTCAGCCTATCTATAACAGCTTGATTTGTATCTACATCAATACCTTTTTGTATATTATCGTAAGCTTGAACGAACTCTTTATATTCATTTTCATTTTCCGCTAACTGCTGCGTAACAGATTGTTGCTACACCAACTAATTTTTGGCAACTTCGCCAACTTCATCCAACCTTTGCTAAATATCTTCTATTCCCCATTTTGGATCAATTCTAGGAGTAGTAAAAGAAATAAGACTACCAGTTTTCTCATCGACATGAAGTCCGACTTTTTCAAGATTACGAATCATTTTTTGAGAATACGGGTTCTTTACATCAATCATAGAAACACTACGATCTTTTGGTTCTGATAATACATTTTGTCCATATTTCTATTTAATTGCATCGCTAACAATCTTTGATGATTCTTTTTTTATCTTTTCATCACGAATATCATTAAGAAGACCTTCAATATCTTTTGTTATTACTGCATTATCTTTAACGCTTGAAGCTTTTGCATTATATAATCGCTTAATATATTCTTTTAATATATCAGCATCAGAAGATGATTGATATTTCTTAATATTCGTCTAAGATGCCTGTAAACGTTGATTTTCAACTTCCTCTTCTTTATATAAATCATTAAGAAGTTTCGTATTATCATTAATAAGTCCTTGAAGCGCAGTGCGTCCAACTTCGTCATCTTTCGATAATAATTTTAATTCTTCTTTATATTTTCCTATGTTGCTATTAGCTTCTCTTATTGCTCCAGCACGAGCATCCATACTTTTCTAAAGTTTTGCAGATTCTCGTTCTTCTTCTTCTATATACTGTGCACGAAGTTGATCAAATATCTTTGGGTTCTTTGCTTTTGATTTATTAAACTTAGATTTAAAAGCAGTACCTTTAGAATCTGATTCAGCTTTATGATGATAATAGTCGATTAATTCTTTCTGCCATTTTGTTACCTTTTCATCATCAATACCAGAAGCTACAAGTTCTGTACTTGTACGCATATCAGCAAAATCTTTAGTAATATCTTCTGCTTTAGCAGCAACAGTATTTCTTGTCTCAATAAAGAAATCGGTTACTTCTTTCTAAAAGTCTGGTAAACTTTGTCCAGATCCACCATACCAAGCATTCCCGTTGGCGGATATCTGTTTTGTCATATAATTACGATTCTATATATCAGTGACATCTTTAACCTTTTTACTAAGAATATCACCTTTTAGCGCTTTTGCAAATTCATGATGAACCTATTCTGCATAACGTTCACTTTCTGTTTGCAGATTCTGTCTCAATATATTTTCTGGAATATTTTTCAGATGTCTGCCAGACATTAAGAATTTGTTAAAGTTATCAAAATTATATCCTCGACTTGCATTAATAACCGGAGTAGATGGCGCAGCCAATACACCTTCGGGTTGTCGTTTGGCAACTTTTGGCGCAACAACAGTGTTATCGGCCTATATATTAAGATTCTTCGTTTGAACCTATGTTGGTTGAGTAGCCGACCCAGATCCAGATGGTGGAAGAGTAGGAGTTGGAGTAGTAATAATTCTCGAAGCATTTATGCCACCAGTAAATCCACCAGACGATGGTTTACCACCCATCTATGCCAAAATTGAATTAACAGTACCTCTAATGTCATTAAGAATTGAATGTGTCTACTCATCATCAATCTTTGACGATCCAAATCCAGACATATCAACGGTAATACCGCCACCTTTGCCAGCACGCTTAAACGCCTCTTGAATATCTTCTTCAACTTGCATAGCGGTTTCGTGAATTTCATTATCATCCATTAAATCTGGCTTTACTTTAACTTTTATTTCTTCTGTTATTTTTTCATTTATGTCTTTGATTTTATCGTTGATCTCTTCAACTAATCCATCCGTATTCGCTTTTACGTCCAATATAAGCTAATTGGTTATTTCTTTTTCTGGCTTCTTTTTCTTTACATCTTCAAGCGCTTTTTCTTCTGCCGCAGCTTCCTATGCTTGTTTATCTGTACTGAGTACTACTGGTATTTTAATTGGATTATCATTAATTCTTAGCTATACGCCACGAATGATTGTAGATTTTATTTGATCTGCAATCGCAGAAATATTACTTGGACTTACGCTATTTGGATCAACTTCTACACCTATCTATACAGTAGTAGTTGCAGTTGGCGTTCCATCGCCTTTTGCAGATCCTGTAACTTTCTTTTGTATTTCTTCTTGTTGTCTTTCGATTTCATCCTATATATTAGTAATTATTTTTTTTCTACGATCTATCAAACCAGATTTACTAATATTTATTTTATCATATATTAATTCGTTTAAGTCTATACCGTCAATTTGTTCTGCTTTTTGAATTAATGATAATAAATCTCCAACTATCTTTTCTACCTATCTAAGCTCTTCCTCTTTTTGATAAACCCAATCCCCACTCGATGTTTCATAACCGGCATGAGTACTAGCTATTTTAATATCCTCTATTGCATCATTATATGCTTGAACCGCTTTTTGAATTTTTTCTTTTGCTTTATTAAGTTCTTCCTCTGCCTTTTGTGCATCGGATTGAGTCTATTTTGCAACCTAAGACATATCCAACTATGGTAGCTAAATCTATCCAGACATAGCCCCTTGCAGAACCTGTCCCATTTCTTTATAAGAAGTTACCATACTTTTGACTTGTTTCGCCAAGTTGGTAAATACCTCATTAAATCCGCCACCACCAGTATTATTCAAAGTAGCAAACGAATCTCGAAACCCATTAATAGATTCCGTCATTGTTTTAATAGAAGAATCTAAAGCATCTGATAATGACTATATTTCTTTTGTTAATGGTGCAACATCAATTCCATTCTTAAAAGCCGATTTTAGCTCACCAAGTTCTTTAGAAATAGTTTCTATCGACTTCGTAACACTGTCTGTTTGACGTTGCAAAGCCTGATCAAAATTTTTTAGATTATCAATTTTTGCAGCATCTTTAGCAAGAGCATTAATTTGTTGCTATGCATCTTGCACATTTGCCGTAATCTTTATGACATACTCTTTAATCTGCTGTCCAGCCATGTCATACCTCCTTCAAAATTATTAGGATATGACATAACCATCATATCCTTACACACTAAAAGCAATTGAGTCAGCCACTTGGCCTCCTCGAACAGCACCCCATTTATGTACAAAATCTTTCATAGCATCTCCTGGATATCCAGAAATGCCAACACCAACCGGCGATGCATTAATATTTATTGGGCCAGCATGTCCAACATAACCAGCCGGTAAACCTCTTATGCCCTAATTCCAAACAAGATCAAAAACACCAGTTGCTGGAAATGCGCCATTGTTATACGCACCATTCCTATACATCCTTGTAGTCCCAGGATAATCGTGCATCATCGCAGATGTAACATTAACATGCGCAAGAAAACTATGTTTCCCAGAACTCTTTACACCAACTGGCTAAAGTGTATTTTCAAGATTGCCACTACGATTGTATCCATGCGAATATCCGTCAAATACAGTTCCATCAGGATCAACCCAATGATAATGATAATTCTAAACTGGATTATAATCATAATACGAATCCATTATTGCCTAATGTGCTTCCTATAGATCTTCAAAAGCAACTTGGGCAACACCATGAGCAATCTTATTACCAACCCGTCCGACATCTTGTTTTATTGAATTTATTAGGGCAGTAATACTTGTGTAAGCCATTACGTTTTCCTCTCTTGATCATATAAACACATCTACATTAAACTATTACAAATTTTATATTCTTTTTCAAATAAAGAAATAATAACGTCTAATAATCCACTTTCACACAACAAATCAAAATCTTTAATTCTGCATTCCAAATTTGTATATGCAGATATTAAATTTACTAAAAATAATCTATGGCGTTGCGCAGAAGGATAATCCTTATCATTAGTTTCCTATAATGTCTAATCTATAATTTTCAGCTTATCATCATAAGATATATAATCAATTGGATTAACCAATTCCGCAACAATATTTATAACATCGTCTGCACTAAATTCTCTCTAATGTTTTATTCTTGTTTTATATACTGTAATAAAAGCGTTAACCTTCAATGGCTTCACCATCCTTTGGTATAAAACCGTTTAACTATTCTATAAGATTGTCAATATCTATATTTTGAATATTCTCACTAATATAATCTAACATCTTATTCAAATACGTTTGAATTTGCTTATAAATTAAATTAATAGTAATAGCTGGATTCGTCTCTATGCGAATATAATCACTAATCATCTCAGACAACATTTTCTCAAGTTCAAGATATTCTTTGCCAAGACTAACTTTGAGATTATCTAACTCGCCAAGATAACAAAGCTAATCAAATCCTTTAAGATTATTTTCGTCTACTATATTTAGATCAATATTAGTTATTGATTCGATAAAAACCTCGGTAGAAACTCTGCGCATCAGGGTTGTATTTAGACCGCCAACAGAATTAGTCACACTATTTATAATATTTGAAACAATTTCCATTTTTGTATCAAAAGGAAGATAGGTCAACACCAATAGTTCTTTATTATTAAGATATTCAGCCACACTGATTTTATCATTATTTTCTTTATTAATTTCATTATTGTTTATTTTATTCATAATATCCATTTTCTCCTTAATATAAAAAATGGGGTTGTGAATTCTATAATAAGAACTCAAAACCCCTATATAACAAAATAAAATACTATACAACAAAGAAACACTAATCTAACTAATCAATATTTAGTTGTTAAAATCATTTATTGCCGTTCATCTAATCAATTAATCTCTGAACAGCCATACGATCTTCGTCGCTTTGTGCTTCATTCATAATTTGATGAAGTTGCTGTATCATATGATCGTGTGCTCCTTCACGACTATAACCGCCGCGACGACCATATCCATAACTATAATTGTAGCTTCTGTTATTGCGATTATTATTTCCTACACGAGAGCCGTTTCTCTGAGAATAGCCACCGTTTCCATTATATCCACTTGCAAGTGAATATTCATTCTCTGGAACATAAATACCTTCCTCAAACATTTCAACGGTTCCAATATCTTTAAGGATATCAACGAGTTCGCCAAGAACGCATACGGCTTCCTTGTTCAACTGTCCTTGATGAGAAATGTTTTCAATCTCATCATAAATCATATCTTTAACATTATCAAATTCCTGCATGAATTATCCTCCTTTCTCTTATCGACTAACAACCAAATCTGGTCTTGTAAAAATGACATTAGCATTCTATACAAGTATTGGCTGATCACTGGTGTTAGTAATCTAAATTGTCTCACAACAACCGCGCCAGATTTGAGCATTAATTGCTCTTGATACATTAAAGTATTCTTCTACCGCAGCCGGAGTAACCGTCATGGTAGAAGATGGGATGGTAGAACCATCAATTGCAATAGCTACGCTAATGGCACCAACAGTACCACCGGTTGGAATTGCAATATTTGCACCGAAGTCGATAAGATAGTTGGCAGAATTATTTTTGTTACAACAACGACAACCGCCGCTGTATGGTACATAACCGCTTAATAAGAAATTCCCAGTGTCATCACGATGTCTAATAAAACCTCGCGTACAAGGAACTGGAGTGTCAGTGAAAACAATGCTTGCTCCAGGTGCGACGGTCTGAACCGCATTTGCGCTGTATTCAGCCATACAATCACCTCCTATTAACCATTACATCCACAAGAACTAGTATAATAATTCCCACAACAATTAGGATTCTGCACAAGATATGCTGGACGAGGAACAGGACTCAGGTACTGTTCCAGAGCTGCTGTTTGTGCTTCGTTGTTGGCAAGAATTGCCGCCGTCTATGCATTTTGTGACGCTGCAAGATTTGCCAGTGTAAGTTGGTTTTGAAGTTCTGCGATGCGCTCGTTCTTCTGGTCTATTTTATCTTGACACATTTGATCGAGAATACGCTGTGTGCTTGCACTATTTGCTTCAAGAACATCTCTTAAAGCATTTGTGACAGCTGCACGATCGGCACAAGCTTCAGTCGCTACTGTATACTTAAGGTCGGCTACAGCTGCTCTATTTTCACAACAGCAGTTTTGCTGGCTCATAGCAATAGTATTCATTTGGTTAGTGAGATTTGCAAGAGAATTTGCCCTCGATATCTCAGCATTTGCAAAACCATTAGATACAGCATTCGTAATACCATTGATACCAGCAATAACAGCAGCCTGATCAAAACCACTTTGAACATCCTACTGTGTAGCGTAACCCATCATGGCAGTACCAGCGTTTCCACCCCAATTATTCCCCCAGCCGTTATTAGCAAAGATAAGAAGGATGAGTAACCACCATGCACCATTATTTCCAAAACCATCATTATTACCAACGATTGCCGCAAGATCAGCAGCTCCAATTGAATCAGTAATTGCCATATAATTGTATCTCCTTTCCATAAAACAGAAGTAAATATTATTTTATATTCCACAATCCTTTTACTCATATAATTAGATAGTAATCTTGCTCATATAATATTTTATTTGTCATCCACACTGTTACTTAATTCTATAAGCCATTTGCAATCTATTGGGCTTGATTAATCTGGCTTGCATTACCATGTTGTGCCAGATAATTAACAATCTATTGAGGATTATTCCTCATCGGTTGCAACTCGTTATATTGTTGCTAATTAATTTTTCCATTATGAAGTAATATGTCAAGAATTGCTCCAGGATCATTCTATAACTAACGATACTATCTTAGTGCGCCAATAATACCACCAGAATTATTTACTTGATTATTTGGCTGATATCCGCCGCCAAACCTATTAAATAAAGGGTTCCCCATTATTTATTCCCCCTTCGATTATTATTTGTATTGGAAGTCGCCTATGGCTTTCCAAAGCTTGTAATCCGATTTTCAATATCTGCAATTTGTGAACCAAGGTCATCAAGATGCCCACTAATAGTATTGAACTATTCTTTTGTTGCAAACTTGCCAAAGTCGTTTAATTTTTCATTCATAATTGCAAACTGTTCATTCAATGAATCAAGCTGTTCTTTTGTAGCAAATTCAACAGATTGCTCATCAGATTGCAATGGAGCATTGCGGTCAACATAATCCAATATTGTCATCGTTGGTTTTCCAGAAGCATCAACGCTCTTGATGTAAATAACCTATGCCTCACTATCCCAAAGTGGCAATGTAGTATTTGGTGGTAACACATATGCTTTCGCACCGGCTTCACCCTGAACCCATACCATAGGATTATTACTTATCTGCTGATTATTCTATGTCTATTGTTGCTGTTGATACGACGGAAGAGCAGTAGTAGCGTTATATTGCTACCAATTCCGTGGACTATAAATTGGTTGCGTCATATTAGGAGAGTAGTAATAGTTTGGCTGATAAGTTGCCGGAAAACCATTGTAATTGTAATTATCCATTCGATTTTTCCTCCTTTGGTTCAAGTTTTTCAAAATAATATGTTGGGTTCATTTCGCCAGAATCAAAACTGTCGTAATGATTGCCCATATAACAACATACAGCATGATTGTCTGTGCCAACTACAAAAGTGCCAACCGGATGGTCATTGCAAAAATCACCAACCGTATAACATTCTTTGCATCGGCGCATTAAACTATGTTCTTCAAATCCATTGTCGAGTAGAAAATTTCCCCACACAACATTTGCCGATGGCATCTCACACATTTTCATACCCTATAAACATAGCGCAACATAGGTTTTGTCCCAAGACCATCCCATAGCTTTGCTGATTGCGCGAATTGTACAATCTCCACTTGTCATTTTTTTGAGTGGGTTTGGATTATAAAATACATAAGACATTGATTACCTCCTAAATTAAAGCGTTGTAATAATTAATTCCGTTCGCGGATTTTCTTTGTCATATCCCATTCGAGCAGTAATCTCGGTTACATGCGTATAATCATCATCAACCCAAAAACCGGCTTCTGTAAAAGCATCCCATAAAAATTTTTCACAACAATGATTGTCAATATCACATCTGCGCCGCGAATCCATATAAACCGTAATATCAACCTTAACACGATTAAGCTGCAAATTTTCATAACCTAATCTCTTTATTAACCAAATGCCAAAATATTTCCACTTCTATTTGAGGTTATTTTGACGAGTACGAGTCATAATCATCCACTGGTTAAGCGATGGATGTCTTGGTTTATCTATTGCCGGTTTTCGTGCACGAGGATATTGTTTAAAATAGTAACGATTATATTCGTCAACTACAGTCTAATCTATAATAATTTTATATTCCATTAACATTCCTCAATTACTGGTGCTTTTTCAAGTTTACCATCACACCATAGCTTATATAACTCCTCAGTTTCTGAACGAGAAAATAAAAACAAAACTATTTTTTTGTTCGAATTTTTCCTATCCGTAGACATTACGATATCTAACGGAATAACTCCAGCATTAATATATGCAAACGACTATTCGAAGTTAATAAGTCGTATTGTATCCTTATCAAAATAATCATATTTACGCCCAGTTATTGGCGACCGCTTCCAGTAATGTGTTTTATTAGTCGTTTTATCTGATATAATATCTACCATTTTCCTTCTCCTCCTAAATTACAAAAATCGTAAAAAAAGGGGTTAAACTCCTCAAGCTCTAATTTTAGAACGTGAGAGGTCTAACCCCGTACAATATAAAAAATAGTCATATTGACTAATAGCTTTTTTTAATCACATTCAATATCTTTTGGCTGATAGTTTTTATATAAGTCAGCTACCTTATTAATAGAAACACCAACTTTGAAATTGGCGTTTCTAGCATTATTCACTTTCGTGATTATCCTTTTTAGAATTACGTCTTTTAACTGGTTGTTTCTCAGAAACGTTCGTTTCTTTAACAACTTCAGCAGCAGAAGTTTCTGCTATAGAATCTTCTTCTTTAACGTCAAAGATTTCTCTAATTTCATTAGAAGCAATGGTACCAGTATATTTTAATGCATCATTAATATTTGGTTTTAAATTTCCCATTAATTTTCTAGCTTCTTCTTTAGAAATCTCTTTCCCTCGATATGCATACCATAAATCGCCTATTTTTTTACATTTTTCATCATGATATAAATACTTCCAACCAGGTTCTTTTTGGAATTCTTTACAATGATGACAAAACTCATAGTTGCGACCGCATATCATACATATTCTTGTACGAGCCATAATTCAACCTCCTTTTAAATCATTTAGGGGTCGCAATAAAAAGCAACCCCATGGTTATCGGTTAGTTAAATTACGGTGTAACAACACCAGAAACTACAAGATCCTCTTCTGGATAATAGATATAATAAAGAGCCTGTGTTCCAGAACAATAATCAACATTAAGATTGCCAGAGAAATCAATCTCGGTAGTCTCAGCATCAAGAGAAATAGTCATGGAAGGATCGGCAGAGAATCTAGGAATAACAACATAGCAAGGACGAAGATCATTCTTACAAGGATCACCCATTGCGCAGAACAAAGTCAGCTTAACAAGACTCGGAAGACTCTTGGTGTTGTTAGTAAGCATAGCACCATCAGTAACGCTACGCTCATACTTCACAAGATACTGAATCGGAAGACCAGTACCAGCATCAGGAGCGGTAAACTTTGTAGAAGAACCAGTACCGCTTACTCGACCAGCGGCGGCGACGGCTGACAACGGAGCGGCATTCGCTCCATTACCATAAAGACCAATTACCTAAATAGTACCGTTTCCAGAATCATAATCAGGAATAGGGATTTCTGCGCCAGCATCAACAACATAAATCTTAGGCATAACAATTGGAGCTGCCTGAGTAGCATAAACAATGTCTTCACCAGAAGAAGCATTCATAACTGCCGGATGGAGCAGGGCGTTGGTGGCTGTAAATGTACCAGTCTTCGTCCTATAGGTCGTGCGGATAATATTTCCCTTCTTATCCGTAATATCAGTGGAATCAGCACTGATTTCAATGCTTGCGGAACTCAGCTGATCAAGAGCATAAAGCAGTTCAGCATCATCGTTTTCCGCTACACCATAAAGAATTTCATCAATATAATGATTACCAAGCGTAAAAGCCATAGTTTTTTCCTCCTTTTATAAAATTTTACACTTTATAAAGAGTCGAGATAATCCAAACTCTTTACAGTAAATCAATATTATCATTAAGCTTCTCTCATAAAATTATAATCTTCGGATTTAATTTTCGATCCATCAATAAAACCAGAATACATTCCCTTCATAAGGGCGGTACTTTGCTCATAGATTTGTAAACGTTTGACAGAATCATAAAACTCACAAACGCCAACATCTTTGAGCTCGCTAAGTTTATATTTAAAACCAGGATGATTTACACATGCAGATATAACATTAATAATAGACGAATCGTCTAATATCTTACCAGTCTCTTCGTCTTTTTTTCGCTATTCAATCGCACGTTTATCTTTTGTTATATACCAACCCTTAAGCGTATTATTCTTAGTAATTTTCTCCTCTGGGTGAGAATTGAACTCTGTTTGTATATACTAATGGAAATGATTCCAAACATCATAGTTAATTTCAATCTAATCTTCTTCATCCCAAAGTATGTATTCCTCAGTTTCAGAATCTGGCATCTACTTTACCAATGGAACAAACTTACCAAAGTCAAGATTGTCAAATAAAATAGCAGAACACTCTGGATCAATTTGAGAATATAACATCATAAATAATTGAAAATCTGTAAATGTATTCCAATCAATCCCCAAATCCCAAAGGATGACACGATACTATGTTGTATTCGTAATAAATATATTGAGAGTTTTATAAAACCGACTTTCGCCCAATTCAATAATCTCGCCCATTGTTGGAACCTTAACTGTGATTTTTCCAGGTATATTTGGTAAATCAATCACGTATGGTTCTCTAAAATACATTTGAAGCTTATCAAACTTAACGTCTGGATTCCTTGGCATTACATCTCCTTAGAACCAAATTCTCTAAAATTCATTCTCGTAACACCATTACGAGTTTTCGCAAGATTATTGTCTGTATATTGTTCAAATATAAGTGTACGACAAGCATAATCGTTATCAACAACACTTGCTATATTTGAAACGCAATGAACTTGCTCAGTGAACAAGTTGGTCCAATTAAATATATCAAGTATCACAGATGCAATTAAATCATGTCGCGCAATACCGGTTTGTTTCTCAATATTATTTTTCTCTTCGCATAATATATAAAATATAATGCGCTGCTATTTCATTTTGGAATTATATCTATCAAGTTCGCGTACCTCTGTATCAAAGCAAAT
>Ga0310690_10005478_pt1 | contig 17193 bp, 18 predicted proteins | sample AusTroGonzalo_MG_2_FD_207661 | JGI IMG/M metagenome (GOLD analysis project Ga0310690, IMG submission 207661) | Bovine rumen microbial communities from tropical cattle in Woodstock, Queensland, Australia - Gonzalo_04 (v2) (version 2) | ecosystem: Host-associated > Mammals > Digestive system >...
GTCCGACATCGAAGACGAGGCGAAGGAAGCAGGGGCGAACGGGTTCATCAGCAAACCGCTGTTCCGCTCCAGGCTGTATGAGAAAATCAGCGAACTGCTCGGGACGGAAGCAAAGGCTGTGGAACCGGAGGACAACTATTCCGACCTGGCGGGAATCCATATCCTGGTTGCGGAGGACAACGACATTAACTGGGAGATTATCTCCGCCATGCTGGGCATGTTCGGCATCACGTCGGAGCGGGCGGAAAACGGACGGATCTGCGTGGACAAAATGGCACAGGCCGCGGAGGGAAGTTATGAGCTGATCTTCATGGATATTCAGATGCCGGAAATGAACGGCCTGGACGCGGCGCGAAACATCCGCGGACTGGAAAACAAATGGGCTTCATCCATTCCCATCATCGCCATGACCGCCAACGCGTTCTCCGAGGACGTGGCGGAATGCCGGAAGGCGGGAATGGACGGACATATCGCCAAACCGGTCGACATGAAACTTGTTATCAAAGAAATCCGCAGAATCAAGGAGGAAAAGAGAAAATGAAAAAAATGCTTTGCGTCGTCCTGGCTGCCCTGATCGCGATCGTACCGGCGGCCTGTGTTTCCCGGGCGCGGGCGGAATCCGCCGGCGCGTTTCAGCCCAGGCTGGACACAGACACCAGCTGCAGTATTACCGTAATCGGAAGCTATTCCAACTTTGAGGCGCTGGAAGCGGAATTCGACAAGTTCAACGAGTTTTACCCGGATGTTGAACTGAGCTATGTGAAGCCGGATGACTACAACAACCTGCTGGGAACGGTGCTGGAAAGCAGCGACGCCCCGAACATTTTCTTTTCCTACCAGTGGATGTGCGGAAATGAAAAGTACCTGAAGGTCTGCGAGCATATGGAAGATCTTTCGGATCCCGCGCTGGGCCTGGAGCTGGACTGCCTCCGCCCCGGCCTTATGAACCGTGACGCGGATGGGCGCCTGCTGATGGTGCCGATTTTCGCCCGGAACTACGGCATGCTGGTGAACAATGACCTGTTTGAGAAGGAAGGCCTTCAGGTTCCGACAACGCGGGAGGAGCTGCTGGCCGTATGCGAGGCGTTCCTCAGCAAGGGCTATACCAGCCCGATGATGGGTTACAGCGCGGACGCTTCCGGCTGCCTGATGAACATACTGGTGTACCCGGAAGTCGTGGCCGCCCTCGCCGCCGATTCCGAAGCGCTGCGGGCCGCGAATGAAATGGATCCTTCCGCGGGCGAGTACCTGCGCCCGGGCCTGGAAGCGATGATGCAGCTGATCGGGAGCGGCTATATCAATCTGGAGCAATGCGGCGGGATCAGCGACAACTATACACAGGTCATTCTCCGGTTCTTTGAAGGGGATGTGCCCATGATGATCTGCACGGGGGATACCGTGTCCGGAACCGGAAAACGGGAAAGCCAGTCCGAGGCGTTTGCCAAGGCGCCTTTCACCTATTCCTTTACGCCCATTCCGCTGTCGGAGGCCGGAGGCTATTTTATCGACAGCCCCTCCATTCAGTTTTCGGTCAATAAAACCTGCGAAAACCTGGACATGACAAACGAGTTTATGCGCTTCCTGATCACGCGCCAGGAACTGAACAGTATGGCTTCCGTGAAGCGCCTGGTGACGCCGACGACAGATTTGTCCTTCGACGCCGTGTACGCGCCCTTCGGCCAGGTTCCCGCCGAACGGATCCTGTCCCCGGAAGTGATCGGGATTACGGATCCGCTGGCCACGCAGATACGGAACGCGGCCTATCAGGTCGGGACCGGGGAGATCACCATCGATGAAGCGGTCGGCAAATACGGTTCATTCTGAGCAATGAACCTGGCGGTAAGAAAACAGGGAGGACGCCGGCGGAATAAGCGGAGTCTGAAACGGGTGGGGTTGTGTTTTGAGCCGGAAAGTGAATAATCTGATGTACGCCGCGGGGCCGGGCATGCTGGGCACCATCCGGACCGGAATTGAGCTGGCGGAGCCGGTGGACCGGCAGGCGCTGGAGCAGGCGGTCCGGAAGGCAGCGGAGAGGTTCCCTTATTTCGCGGTGAAGATGGCCCGAAGGGGACAGGAATACGTGCTTGAGCCGAACGGCAGGCCGTTTGTGATCTCGCCGGAAGGGCGGTGCGCCACGCTGGGAACGGAAGAAAGCAACGGCCACATGTTCGCCTTCGCCTTCGACGGGAACCGGATCTATGCGGACACCTCCCACTTTATTACGGACGGGGTGGGGAAATTCCCGTTTATCAAAACGGTGCTGTATTACTACCTGAGCGCCATGCATCCGGATGAAACGTTCGATACGCAGACGATCGTCCTGGCCGGCAGCGGGGTGCCGGAGGCGGAGGCGGAGGACGATCCCTATCCGCCGGAGCTTCTGCCGGAGACCCCGGCCGGCGGGAGCGCCCGCCCGGAAAAGGTGTTTAAGCTTCCCGACCAGCCGGAGGGATACGAGCACGCGGACGAATGGACGTCCCTCGTTTTCAGGATCAGCCAGAAGGACATGATGGCCTATGCCTCCAGCCTGGACGGCAGCCCCGCCACCTTTATCGCGTCCCTGATGTACAAAGCCATCACGGAATGCCATCCGGACAACCGGCTGCCGGTCGTCTGCGGAATGCAGCACCAGTTCCGGAAAGCGCTGAAAAAGCCCTTCAGCCATCAGTGCCACGTGAACGTGGCTCCGATCGTTTATCCGGACCGGCTGCGTAACAGGGACGTGGAACTGCTGAACACGATTGCCCGGGGCTCGCTGATTATCCGGGCGGACGACGCGAACGACGTACTGACAATCAACAGGCATATACGGAACGAGCAGGCGATCCGGGGCATGACGATTGAAGAAAAGCGCGGGTATATGCGCAGGGAAATCCTGGACGGGATCGGGGAGAATACGTTTGAGGTCAGCTATACCGGACGGGTTCCGTGGAGCGGACTGGACAAATATATCACGAACGTGGTGCCGTATTTTGACATGACGCTCAGCGGCGGGCTGTCCATCGAGATCTTTTCGGTGAGGGATGTTTTCAGCGTCAATATTATGCAGCGGAACGGCGACAGGAAGTACGCGGAACGGTTTGCCGTGCTGCTGAAGGAATTCGGGATTTCGTTTGAAGCGGATGAAGCGGAGCGGTTCGGGCTTTGCGGATTCAGGGTTCCGGAATAACCGGCATGCGGTAATAGACCAGAGGAGGCAGGGAACCACAATGGGTGAAACGGAAAAGAAAGACCAGGCGCTTTTGGAGAAAACGAATCCGGTGTTCAATACGGCGAAGATGACGCTGTTTCAGATGGCGAAGAACGACAATCCCAATGCCGCGGCGATCATTGAAAAAATGGGACTGACAGAGGACACGCAGAAAAGCAAATCCTTCAGCATGGGCCCGGAAGAAGAGCTTACCTTCCGGATTGTTCTGGAAACACGTTATCTGACGATGGGGAAGCTGGCCCGTGAATCCGGATTTCCCGTACACGTCGACCTGCCCTGCGGATACACGCCCAGGGCGATCGAAACCGCGGAGGAAGGCAGGAAATATATCGGGATGGATCTGCCGGCCGTTATTTCGGATATGAGCGGCATTATTCCCCTGCTGCTGGACGGGAAAAAGCAGGAACTGGTCCGTTTTTGCGCCGTGGACGCGACGAACTTCCAGTCGCTGGAAAAGGCCCTCAGGGACGTAAAAGGGAGGCTCTGCATCAACACGGAAGGCTTGCTGATGTATTTTTCAGACGCGGAGATTCATCCTTTCCTGGACAATATCAAAAAGCTGCTGGACACCCACGGCGGCTGCTGGATAACGGCGGATCCGGAAATCAAACCGGAGCATTACCGGATCCGGAACGCGATCGGGTCCGACAGTTCCGAACAGGAAACGCGCCTTCTTTTACAGGAAAAAGCGGATGTAAACGACCTGCAGAACGCGATGATGGTTCGCATCGGGCATGAGGCGGAAGATATCCCAAGGGTGCAGGCCGTTCTTTCGGAGCATGGCCTGAAAGCGGAACGGATCCGGATTGCCGGCGGGATCGCGGAAACGAAGGCTTTTGCCCAGCTGAGCCCGGAACAGAAAAAGGCCGTTTTGAAGTCGACGGAGGACGTCGCTTTCTGGAAGGTTGTTTCCGCCGGATCGGCCGGGAACAGGGCGGAGACGGGGCACAGCTTCGCGATATACGACGGACTGAACGGGAATGTGCTTGAACTGCGGGTGACGGGCCGCCTGGATTCACTTACGGCACCGCAGCTGCTGGAAGTGTATGAAAAGCGGGAAGCGGCCGGCGGAATCGGGAAGGTGCGGGTTGACTGCCATGCGCTGGACTATATTTCATCCGCCGGGCTTCGCGTGCTGCTGATCATGCAGAAGAAACACGGCGTAAAGCTGGCGGCGGTGAACAGCGCGGTCATGGAAATCCTTGAAACGACCGGATTTGATTCGATTCTGGACCTGGAAGAATAACCCGATCCGGATGCGCCTGCTGCGAAGAAGGAGAATAAAGATGGCAAACCTGCCCGGAGAGAGACGGCGTTCCATGCGCCGTCTGATTCTGTACGCCATGTTTTTCTGTATTATCCTGTTTGTGATCGTCGGGACCGCCGGCCTGAATTCCCTTTCCAACAGCTATTATACGGAGTTCGCCAGAAACCAGAACGAGCTGCTGGAAAGCTATTACCACTATATTGACAAGTGCATGGAGGACGCAACCCGCATGTCCCTGGGGATCATCGCGGACGATTCCGTCCAGAAAGAGCTGCGCCTGATCAAGGAATCCAGCGGGATAGAACTTGCGCAGGCCAGGACGGAGCTTCGCAACGCCGTGTCCTCGTCCGTCACGGAAGCCTCCTCCTACGGCTATATCCGGAGCATTATGGTATTCGACAGCTACGGATCCGTATACAGTTACGGCGGTATTCCGCAGAACGCGGAACTGCAGGAATCAATCCAGCGGCTGACCGGACAGGCGGAAGATTCCGGGAAGGTGAGCTGGTTCGCGCTGAACTGGGAAGGCGAGCCCTACCTGGTTCTGGAGCGCGCCATCCGTGAAACAAAAAACCTGAGCCTGGACGTACTGGGCCGTGAAGTGATCCTGATTCATTTCCGGCAGATGCTGCGCCAGGCGGAGCCGGGCGGCGCTTCCTTCGCGGAGAACCTGGAAACATACCTGGACGGGGAATGCTTCTACCGGGGGGATCAATGCCCGGGAAAAAGCGTCAGCCCGGAGGCGGGGACATCCTGGCAGGTCATTACCCTGGACAATCAGCGCTTCTTTGTTTCTTCGGCGAATTTTCTCAACGGCCGGCTGACGCTGATCAGCTACGTTGACAACGCACGGGTGACCGGCGTTCTCCGCAAAGTAGGGAGAAACCAGCTTATCCTGCTCATTCTGCTGATCCTTTTCTGCACCGCGTTCTTTCAGCTGGTGACGAAGCGGATTTTCCGGCATCTGGAGAAACTGACGGAGGCCGTCCGGAACGCGCCGGCCGGAGATTTCCGCGTGACGCTCGGGCCGGAAGTCCTGAAAGCCAACGATGAGGTCGGCGTCCTGGCCGGACAATTCCAGCACCTGATGGACAGGATCGATGACCTGATCCACCGGGAACTGGAGGGAAAACTGCAGGCGGCCCGGGCAAAATGCCGCATGCTGCAGGCACAGATTCAGCCGCATTTTCTCTACAATACGCTGGAGACGATCTATGCCCTGTGTGAACGTGACGGAAACAGGGAAGCGGGACGCATCACCATGTCCCTGTCCAGGCTGGTGCGCGCGTCGTTCCGCGATTCCATGTACACTTCCCTGGGGCAGGAGATCGCTCTGGTCCGGGAATACCTGTCCATATACCGTATCCGGTTCGGACCCCGGCTGTCGGCGGTGATTGATTACGATCCGGATGACGACGGTGTGGGACTGCCGCGGATGACGCTGCAGCCGCTGGTCGAAAACTCGGTCCGGTACGGCCTGATGAAAAAAACGGACCGGGGAGTGATCCGCCTGAAGATCCGGCGCAGCGGAGGTATGCTGAAGATCTCGCTTTACGACAACGGGATCGGCTTTTCGCCGGAGCAGCTGGAAGTCTATAACAACGTGCAGCCGGACGACGGCCTGAATATGCACGGGTACCGCAACGTGATCCTCCGCCTGAAGTATACCTACGGGGACCTGATGTTCTACTGCCTGCGGAGCAGGGAAGGCCGGTGGACGAACCTTTCCCTGGCCATTCCGGACCGTCTTCCCGCAGAGGCAGCCATTGCGGAAACGCAGAAGGGGGGAGAATGAATCCGTGTTCAGAGTCCTGCTCGTGGATGACGAACCGCTGATCCTGGAGCATACGCGCCGCCTGCTGGAGGCACAGAAGCAGAATTACCTGATTGTCGGAACAGCGACCAACGGCCTGGACGGGATCGACATGATCCGGCGGCTGCATCCGGACGTGGTCATCATTGACGTTATGATGCCGGGCGCTTCCGGGCTGGAAGTGATCGACGCGGTGGAGGGAGAAAACTGCCGGTTTATTATCGTATCAGGATACCAGGAGTTCGAGTACGTCCGGCATGCCCTGCGCGCGGGCGTCGTGGACTATCTGCTGAAGCCGCTGTCGGCGTCGGAACTCGGCGCCGCCCTGTCCAGGCTTCTGGAAGGGGGACAGCAGGAAGAGCCGGTGGATTATATCGCCCAATACGGTTCAGTCGTCGGATCGGTGATCCGCAGTATCGATGAGCATTATATGGAACCGGAATTCACGCTGGCCTGGCTGTGCGAAAATGAGCTGTTTATGGATGAAACGTATATCAGCCGGCTGTTCCGCCAGAAGACGGGGACCCGCTTCAACACCTGGCTGAACCGCCGCAGGCTGGGGGAAGCGGAAAACCTGCTGCTTTTCCAGAAGGAGCTCAGCATGGAGGCCATTTCTGAACGGACCGGTTTTTCCTCTTCCAAGTACTTTATTGAAAGCTTCAAAAAGCAGAAAGGAATCTCTCCCCTGCAGTACAGGAAGAACCCGGACGCGGGAAAAAACGGCGGGCATGCGGACGAATCTCCCGAACCATGACAGATATTCGGAATTTCAGGTTGGTTATTTGCATGTTCAAACCGGCAGGAAAAGTGTACACTTTTTTCATCAGAAGGGTTACTTGTTAACCCTGAACGTTTAAAAAGAATAACGGGAGGAAAAGACGATGAAAAAGTTGACTGCACTGTTCCTGGCGATGGCCATGCTATTTGGCTGCGCCGCACTGGCGGAGGGAGAACCGCTGCGGGTTTCCTGGTGGGGATCCGAATCTTCCAACAAGCTGTACCTGAAGGAAGCGGAAATGTTCACCGAGGCAACCGGGATCGAACATGATCCCGAATATTATTCCTGGGATGAATACTGGACCAAGATCAATACGCTGGCGGCCGGCAGCGATCTTCCGGACACGCTGCGCATGGACTACGCATACATCCTGAACTATGTTGAGAAGGGGCAGCTGCTGGACCTGACTCCCCTGGTTGAGAGCGGCGCGATCGACCTGAGCAAGGTAGCGGACAGCACGATCAGCGGCGGACGCTTCGGCGACGGGCTGTACGGCATCAATGCCGGTTCCAACGGCCTGTGCATGGCTGTCAATGAAAAGCTGGTAACAGACGCCGGAATGGAAGTGCCCTCCAATGAAATGACCTGGGAAGAGTTTGAAGCCTGGGTGATCGGGTTCCATGAAAAGACCGGCCTGCTCGGCGCGGATCTGTTCGGCCTGAAAGACTACAACGGCGTATTCCGTATTTTTGCCCGCGAGCATGGGGAAGAGCTTTACAACGAAGCCCAGGACGGAGCGGGCTTCAGCGCGGAGACCCTGACTGCCTTCCTTGCTTCCCTGAAACGGATCCAGGACGCCGGCGCCACTCAGAATATCGCGGACGCGGTCACAGATATCGGCAAGGAAAACTATCCCTTCTCCAAGGGCGAGTCCGCGACGATTTTCACCGTTACGGACAGCTATACAACCTACGCTGCCGTGCTGAAGGACAATTTCGGCGCCGTGCCGATGCGGGTTCTGCCGGGCGCTGCCGCGACAAAAGCCATGTTCGTCAAGCCGTCCCAGTTCCTGAGCATCGCCGCCACGTCCGAGAAAGTGGAAGAAGCCGCGAAGTTTATCAATTACTGGATCAACGATGAAGCGGCGAACCTCTTTATCGCGGGCCGCCGGGGCGTCCCGATCAATCCGGAAATCGCCTCCATTGTCGGACAGTCCCTGAACGAGGAATCCATGCTGGTCTTTGATTATATGAATCTGATGGCCGGCTATGCTTCCGACCTGTACGCCCCCGATCCCAAGGCGCACAGCGAGATCGCCGAAAACTTCGACGGCCAGGTGCAAAATGTCCTGTATGGGAAGAGCACTCCGGAAGAAGCTGCCCAGGCGACGGTTGAATTTATCAACAAAGCGCTGAATCAGTAAGGATTTGCCGGCAGGGGGACGGGAGTACGCTCCCGTCCCCCTGGTTTTGATCTGCCCTGTAATATTCAGAACCGACAATAAACGGGAGTGACGCTGCATGACTGCCATCGCGATGAAATCCACAAAAGCATACCGAAGGAAAAGAATGCGCAACAACCTTGCGGGATATACGTTCCTCGCGCCGTGGCTGTTCGGGTTTGTTGCCTTCACATCCGTTCCGATGCTGTATTCCCTGTACCTGGCATTCACAAAATACGATGTGCTCAGCGCGCCGCAGTGGGTCGGCACGGCCAATTTTGTGAACATGTTCCAGGACGGTTTATTCTGGAAATCGGTCGGGATCACATTCAAGTACGTTTTTATTCTGGTGCCGCTTCGGCTGGCGGCCGCGCTGGGCGTGGCGCTGATCCTGACGACAAAGCATAAGGGGATCGGGATTTACAGGACGGTATACTATATTCCTTCTCTGCTGGGCGGCTCTGTGGCGATTGCCATCATCTGGCTGCGCCTGTGGGGTTCGGACGGGGCTGTTAACGGTCTGATCAGCCTGATTTCGGGATCGCCGTATACCTACAGCTGGATCGGGAATCCGGGAACCGCCCTCTATTCGCTGATTCTGCTCGGGTGCTGGCATTTCGGATCCTCCATGCTGATTTTTGTTTCCGGCATCAAACAGATTCCCGTGAGTTACTATGAAGCCGCGCTCCTGGACGGGGCCGGTCCGTGGCAGCGTTTTCGCTACGTCACTTTCCCATCCCTGACGCCGGTGATTTTCTTCAACCTGGTGATGGGCATCATCAATGCGTTCAAGGCATTTTCGGAAGCGCTGATCATCACGGACGGCGGCCCCATGGATTCCACGATGCTGTTCGCCCTGTATATCTACAAACAGAGTTTCACCTATTTCAAAATGGGATATGCGTGCGCCTTGTCCTGGATCCTGCTGATCATTATCGGCATTTTCTCGGCACTGGTGTTCAGAAGCTCCAATTACTGGGTCTATTACGAAGCGTAAGGAGGGGGAGATTATGCAGTTCGCGCGCAGATACAGACCGGTCAGAGCGCTGGCCTTTCACGTCCCGGCCGTGCTTTTGAGCATTATCATGATCTACCCTCTGGTCTGGATGTTCGTCAGTTCCCTGAAACCGAATGAGGAGGTGTTTACCACCGTCACCAGCCTGATACCATCCCGGGTTGTCTGGGAAAACTACGTAACGGGATGGCAGTCGGCGGGCAGGTATACCTATGCCACCTATTTTGCCAATTCGTTCACGATTTCGTTCTGGTGTACGGTTGGCGGTGTTATTTCCTCATCGCTGGTGGCTTTCGGCTTCGCAAGGATTCCTTTTGCCGGAAAGAAGCTCTGGTTCGCCATCCTCATGGGGACGATGCTCCTGCCCGCACAGGTGCTGCTGATTCCGCAGTATATCATGTTCAAGGCATTCGGATGGATCAATACCTATCTGCCGATTATCCTGCCGCAGTGCTGCGGGGTTCCGTTCTTTGTTTTCCTGAACCTCCAGTTCATGCGGGGCGTTCCGAAAGAGCTGGACGAGGCGGCGGAAATGGACGGCTGCGGATGGTTCCAGAAATACCTGCGTATTATGCTTCCGCTGTCCGTTCCGTCACTGATCACATCCGGGATTTTCGGTTTTTACTGGAGCTGGCAGGAATTTTTGCAGCCGCTGATTTATCTGAGCAAACCGCGGCTGTTTCCGGTTTCGATTGCGCTGAAGATGTTCGCGGACCCGAACACCCAGACAAACTGGTCCGGCTTGTTTGCCATGACGACGCTGTCGATCGTGCCGGTGGTGATTGTGTTTATGGTCTTTCAGCGGTACCTGGTGGAAGGCGTTGCGACGACCGGCCTGAAGGGATAAAAAGAATGGGACGGGTGTTTTTAATCCGGAGAAATCCAGCCAATGATGAAGCGGCGGGAGGAAATGATAAGGGAGGGAATGGTACAGGAGAGGATTGATGATCCGCGGGATGAAGACGATGGGATTCTGTGCACGATTTGTACTTGTGAAAGGGCTGATACGCATGTAAAATAAGGCTTGAGCCGGTGAAAGCCTGCATGCTGGGAAAGCCCGGGGAACAAGAAAGAACCGGCCAGGAGGAGCGCCTATGTCTGCTTACCAAATGTTCTTATCCCTTATTCTGACGCTGGTGTTGACCGGAGCGGCGGTTTTCAGCGTGGGAAGCGCGGACAGTGCGAAAGCCGAAGGCATTTCAGCGGAAGCGATTCCGGTTAAGGTGCTGATCCTGCCGAAGTTTGAGATCGGCCAGATGTACGGAGATTTCCCGGGAGAAGCGCAGTACTACTACGAACGCTATCTGGACGGGGCGGAGAGCTACGACATCCCGGGCGGCACAGAGAGAAGCAGGCTGTATGTCAGGGACGGCGTTGCGATGTATGTGCTGGGCGTGGGCAAGGTGACTGCGGCGTTGAGTACTATGGCTGTGCTTTCAGACACGCGGTTTGACTTCTCCGACGCCTATATCCTTTCCACCGGCTGTGCCGGTTCGGCGGTGGGAAGCACCGTGATGGGCGATGTTTTTGTGATCAGCGCCGCGGTGGACTACGATCTGGGGCATCACGCCGATATCCGGGAAATGGAGGACCAGACAGCGGAAACCTGGTTCTACGATGAGGATTTTGCCGACGCGGCAGTGATCCGGCTGAATCCGGAGCTAACCGACAAAGTATGGGAAACGGTCAAAGACCTGCCGATGGAAACGACCGAAAAAACCCGGAGCTTTATGAGCGCGGCCTTTGGAGGCGCTGAATGGGCTGTACGTGATCCGAAGGTGCTGCGCGGCACTACGGTGACAGCGGACAACTACTGGAAGGGCGAATACGGCCACGCCAATGCGCTGAAAATGATTCGGGAGTATGAATGCCCAGAGCCGTATGTGACGACAGAGATGGAAGATATCGCTGTATGCGCGGCCGCCAAACGGATGGGCCTGCTTGACCGGGTCATCGTTCTGCGGGACAGTGTGAACATGGATGTGTTCATGCCCGGCAGCTCACCGGACCGGCTCTGGAACCCAGAATACGACATGAAGACGAACCTGGCTTCAGATGAAAGCCCGGAGGCGGCGGATATCTTTTCCACAGCCATGAAGAACAACTTTACCGCGGGCAGCGCGGTGATCGACGCAATCCTGGCGGGCGATTTCTGACGGCCGAGGCGGACCTCACGATTCATGAGATCAATCCTCCGTGGAAACAGCATTCATAGATCAGTTTTCCGCGATAATCAATCGTTTCTCTTCCCTGAAACCAGTCAAAGTTTCCATTGACATCACAATGGTACGCGTAGTCTCCGTTTACATAGTCCTGCGGACCGCGGTAAGGTTCCTCTTCCGGCACATGGAGAAGCGCCTCTTTCAGGAAATCCCCGCTGAAGTGATCGCCGATTACCCGGCCGGCATAGTTCATACTCCAATACGGAACATCAGAGATCCAGAGCGCTTCCTCACCGGCAAACCTGTCGCCGCCCAGGTAGGTGTCATAATACATATAATTCCCGTCCCTGTATACCAGATCATGGGACTTTAACCTGGAGGAAGCTGTCTCAGCGCCTTTCCCTGCATAGGTTGCCTGCTTGGCTTTAATCAGGAATTCAATAACCGGTTTATCCATCTTTCCGCATCTCCTTCTGTCAGGCTTCCCAATGAGCCTTCCATTTCATCAGATGATATTTCGAGTGATCATCCTCAAGTCACCGTTCTCAGATCATACCATAAAAGCCAAAAGAAAAAAAGCGGGGAAGCTAAGCTCCCGCAAGCATTACAGCGGTTTCACAGTTCGCTTTCAGTTCCCGGTGCCGTTGCAGGGAATGAAGCCTACTGAAGCACTTGACTAACCTGAAATTTGGGGTATTCTGTAAGTGAAGATGACAGAAATGGATTCTGTGTCCCTCATGGTTATTGAATTATCCCGTGCTGACAAAAGATGGCCGTTCTGAACTGTATAAGGACAGTTACGGTCCGGTTCCCGGCGGATTTTCCGGGACAACCTGTGAAAACGATGAGGTTCAGATGAAACCGGGGAACAGGCTGTTTGCCTGTACCGACGAGAAGGAGAATAATCCATGGGACAGAAAAATGAAAGTATTAGATTTAAAGCTAAGGAATGGAACGCGGGCGGCGCAATCAATTTTTACGGTACCCGCAAGCCGAGAAGCTTTATCGTCGAAGTGACCGTATCCACAGAAGTCCGCGGAGATCTTCTGCAGCAGGCCGTTGAGAAAACCCTTCAGCGCATGCCGTACTATGCTTCCACTTTTGTGCGGAAAAAGGGCCTGTATTACTATGCCGACAATGACCTGCCCTTTGTTGTGGCAGAATCGGAAAAGCCTCGCGAAATCGGCGGCGCGATCACCAATTATCATATGCTGGACGTGACATTCCGGAAGGACAGGATTTCCTTTGCCATGTTCCACGGACTATGCGACGGACTGGGCTTTAACCGGTTTATTGAGGCGGTGCTTTACCATTATTTCTGCCTCAAAGACGGAAAAACTTACAGCGACGAAGGCATCTGGACCGAGAAGATACCTTATGATCCGGCAGAACTATCCGATCCTTTCAGCGAGAAAACCAAAGTGGACACAAAAGAACTGAAAAAACTGGCCGGAGGCGAGAAACGCTTCCGACTGCCTGAATTCGCGAATTATGAGGGGCCCACAATGTACAGCATGCCGCTGCGCATCAGAACGGAGGATTTTCTTAAATGGTGCAAATCCGTTTCCGCGTCTCCTGCGGCAGGTGTTTCCGCCATAATGACCCAGGCAGTTTCCCGGGAATGCGATGTTCAGGAAGGCGTGATTATGAGCGTGCTGCCCTTTTCACTGCGGAAGTTCCTGCATGCGGACAAAACCTTTAAAAACTGTGTTTCCGCCATCTTCCTGCCTGTGAAACCGGCAGACGCACGCAGCATGAGCACCGGCGAACTGGCCGCCCGGCAGAGAGAAGCTATGAAAGCCCAGATGGGTGAGGAAATGGCAAGGCTGCTTTCCTCCTCCATCAACATGATTATTCATCTCGGGAAGAAGCTGCCCGGGTATTTCCTGAAAAATAAGCTGATGGCGATGGGGGAGACCCATCCGCAGGATACTTTTTTCATTGACTATGTCGGAAGCCTGAAAACCAACGATTACACCGATCAAATCACGAGGGTGCGTTACCTGAACGCGGATCCGGCATTCGGATCCTCCTTCGTGATTATGAACGAGACGGCCGGTTATTTCTATATCAACTTTACCCAGAATTTCAGGAACGACCGGTATTATCAGGCTTTTGTGGCGATTCTGGATGAGCTTGGAATTCCCAGCGAAAAACTGCCCTGTGAATCTTTTCTGAACCCTGAAGTGGAACTGCCGCCGGAGCAGGGACGGCGGCCCTGAAGCGGATGTTTGTTCCTGTCATGCCTGCTGTTTACCCAGAATAAATCCTGCGATAAATAATAAGACTGCGATTGAGTAAAGCAGAACGGCAAGCTTTGACGGGATTTTCACAATATGGTGATCTGTCAGGATAATTCCCGCTCCTAGTACTAAGCCGATGATTGTCGCAATATGCATATTACTGTACCACCTTTCCTTTTCCCAGTAAGCGCATTTTGAAAGCGCGTATTTTTCTCATAGCACCTGTCGTATACAGAATTCCCATGATCATCGCTGCAAGGGCCAGCCCGATTGTGCCGCCCTTCAGGAAGCCGAACCAGAATGTATCTTCCGCATTTGCCAGAAACTCCATGGCGGCATTTACAAAAAGCGCAGCAATCCCGACGATGAAGTAGATCCGTACGATCGTCGTATCACGCTGTTTTTCCGCGTTGCTGTATTCCGCAACCTGCAGTACGGTTTCTTCGATTTCTTTGTTCACTGGTTCCTCACTTTTCCTTTCGCCATTAAGCATTTCCCGCAGATCCACCTCGTAGAGATCCGCCAGTTCCATGAGCAGATCCAGATCCGGCATATTGCTTCCTGTTTCCCACCTGGAGACTGTTCTTCTGGAAACGTTCAGTTTTTCCGCCAGCTGTTCCTGAGTAAATCCTTTTTCTTTGCGCAGTTCTTTCAGGAATGTTCCGATCTTCTGAAGATCCATATCAGTTCCTCCTTTCGGATGCCACTCTACCGGAAAATTCTGCTGGTGAACAGGACATAAAGTGAGCAAAAGTCCCATTTCCACAGATGAGACACTGTGTGTCCCATTAATATTTCAATCAATTCTCTTAGCCAGAGAACTTCAAAAAATTCAGGGTAAAGCCCGGACCGGCTTCCCCGCTTCAATGACAGATCACCGCATGATTCGGATCAAAAGAATCATTATTATCCTGATAAAACAGAATTCCGTAGTCCCGTTCTTCATAATCAACAAATATCTTTGGGAACAAATCTCCTTCCAAATACCATTCTGATAAAACCATTTTTGTCCTTCCTTTGAAACATACTTCAAAGAAACCGAATATCTCATCTATTCAAATTGTTCTTTCTGACCTCAGCCATTTCCGCTATTAATTCATCCAGCGGGTGGTATTCGCCACCCCACCACTCAAATACATGCATGCCTTCTTCCTCAAGAACAGGCCCGGCCAGTTTCATCCGGACGCCGAGTTTCTGAAGCAATCCCTCTCTGTCTACCGGAACAGCATCGTTTGGCGTCAGCTTTGAAAACTCCTCATAGGAAACGCCGAAGACAACGTTTTCGACGCCCAGGGACGCAATCGCGCAGAGGCAGCGTTCACAGGGAGCGCAGCTGGTATACAGCACAGACTCCTTCAGGACAGTATCAGAATACCGGTTCGCGCATTTGTGAACCAGGTTGAATTCGGCATGGCCGAAGATTCCTTTCTCCCAATCGGCTGTGTTCTCAGCTTCCTCCAGTATTTTTTTGCCATGGACGAGTACTGCGCCGAAGGAATCAAAGCCTTTCTTTCCGGCACTGATCGCCAGTTCGTAGCAGCGTTTCATGTATATCCCGTTGTCCATACGAATTCTCCTTCAGATGGTCAAGGCAAGGCTTGTACCGCGGGCATTGAGATTTCAGAATCGGTTCTTTACTGATCAGGCTGAGGAATGGGCCCGGATCAATTCCCTCAAATCATGTATTTTCAGATAATCGGTTTCCACATCCGATACCGGATTGGCCGCAATCAGGACCGGTGTAATACCCAAATCCGCCGCGCCGACCAGATTGCGCACCGAGTCATCGATAAATACGGTTTCCTCAGCGGGGACACCGCATTTGTCCAGCGCGTCAAGGTAAATCCGCTTATCAGGCTTGAACACGCCGACAAAGCAGCTGAACGTAGTGAACGACAGGTATGGTGAAACGCCGATATACTCCAGCTGAGGTCCGATACTAGGCCAGGTGTCGGAGATGATCCCGAGCTTGTGCGTTTTGCCGAGGGTGCTCAGCACCTCCGCGATTCCCGGATAGGGAATATAGTTCTTCATGTTGCAGGCACGATCCCGGGCGATCCGATCCCTTTCTTCTTCCGTCAGGCCCAGATCCAGATGATCGGAAATAATGGAGTAATAATCATAGAAGTTCCGAATCTCCGCTTTGACAGTCGGAATCAGATGATCCTGCTCCAGAAAACGCAGACCTGCCTCTCTTGCCCTTTGAATCTCTGTTTCAGATATCCGCATCAGTTTCTCTCCGGCCAGTTCCAGAAACTGATTGGTAAACATCCAGTCGCCTGATGCGGGTGCGTCCAGCGTATATCCAACGTCAAAGAAAATCACTTTCTTTTCCTTCAGCAGATTGAGCATTTCCTGTCACTCCTCATGCAAAACATTGCAGAATGAATAATCAACCTCACCGTGAATGTGATCCAGTGCTCCTTTGGCCAACCCTTTGATCATCAGGCGGTCCCATTCCTTCCGGGGATCGGCATTGCAGTAAGTACGGATCGTTTCGGTTTCTTCGCGCATGGCCGGGCTCACTCCCTTCTGAAATGATATTAAACCGCTTATCTGCCAGAGATAAGCGGCTGGTTGACCGATATGGATATACCAACTACTCTTCTCCGATCTTCCGGCAATCGGATACGACGATAGTGCGGACATGTTCCACAGTGTTCGCAGGCAGTACAGTAACCAGTCCGAACCGGTCCATGGGAGGATATCCATTCCGTAAAAGATTGCGCTCACTATACAACGGAAAGCAAGTAAAGTCAAGCGCTTCCTGTTTCGACAGTGTTTGCGTCCCGCTTTTTCCCTCTTTTCAAAACCACGGAAAGCAAGTAAAATAACCCGAGCAGCCACAAGCCGCTCTTAAAATGTGCCATGAACAGTTACAGACGATTGTGATATATCTTTACGGTTATGGATATCATATGATCTTTCCGGAAGGAGGGCTTGCCCATGGGATACCGAAACGCGCAGGATATTTTCCCGGAAGGGCTTCTGAGACAGATCCAGCGGTATGTGGCCGGGGAGACGATTTATATTCCGGCCGGGGACGAACGGAAAGCCTGGGGTGAAACATCCGGATACCAGCGCTATATCCGGGAAAGAAACGAAGAAATCCGTTCGGGGTTTGCCGAGGGCCTGACGATTGAGGAACTGATGGACAAATACGCGCTCTCCTACGATTCCGTCAAACGGATCGTGTACAACAGGAAGGAGACCGCGATGCTGAAATACAGCGCTGCACTGTCCGCCGCGAAAGCCTATGCCCAAGCGGGAAAACTGGACACATGGATCCATCTGTACCTGAATGAAGAAGGGCAGAATATTCC
>Ga0310690_10005479_pt1 | contig 17192 bp, 13 predicted proteins | sample AusTroGonzalo_MG_2_FD_207661 | JGI IMG/M metagenome (GOLD analysis project Ga0310690, IMG submission 207661) | Bovine rumen microbial communities from tropical cattle in Woodstock, Queensland, Australia - Gonzalo_04 (v2) (version 2) | ecosystem: Host-associated > Mammals > Digestive system >...
TTTTCAAGAGAGGTTCGTTTAGTTTATAAGAGCTTTTTTGAGAAGGTATATGACGTTTTTGTAAAACATATAAAACAAAAACGAGCAAGCTCAAAACAAACGGTATACCTAATGTGTTAAGAATTTTGACTTTAAGACCGATCTTTTCAATTTTTGAACTTGACATAACACGAATATCGGAAAGCTCGCGTCTTAAGCGTTCAAGCTCTTTGCGAATATTTGAAATCAGAGACAGTTCATCAGGCGTGAATGTTTCACGTTCTTCAAAGTTGCGCTTGCCCCAAATTTCCTGTAAATTTGTTTTTGCTTCATCAATACGATTAAGAATTTCTTCTTCTTTGACTTTATATTCAAAAATACTTTGTTTACGTAAATTCTCCAAATCTTTAAAAAACCTGCTGTGAGCACCTTTTCCTCTCAAGGAAAGTAAAGCTTTGTCATTGGTTAAAAAATCAAGAGAATTCAAAACAAAATCAGCATTGTTAAATAGAGGAATAAAATAATCTTCCTCTAAGAAATTTTGCTTTCTTCCCCAAAACAGATCATAAATAAAATCCGTATCTGAAACAACAATCATATCAAACTGATTAGAAGGATTCGTCCCATGTAAATAAGCCGCTAAAATTTTAACATTTTCATCTTTTTGATAATAACTTAAAATTTGGCGCGGATTTAAGCCGTCATAAACAACACTCATAGGCATTAAGGAGGAATTTAAGCTGGCAGTCATCAAGGGTGTAAAAGTTGATAAAGCATCTTGTAAAGGAACAATCACGCTGGCAGATGTCATCATCAAATTTTGCAGATGTCTTGTCACAGGATGAAAAGGATTAAAATTGTTTCGTTGCAACTTAAATTGGATCACATCTTGCGTGTAGGCAGGGTTGCTTTTGTAATTGCTTGTTGCATCAACGGTAATAGAATTTTCCAAATCAGCCACAACATATTCATGATAAAATTTAAATCCCCAAAAGCCATCAAGTCCTTTTAGCTCAGAAATACTATAGGGGCCGGATGTGTCCATATATAAACGCTTAGCTTCGGTTGCTCCGTCAAGAAGGAGCAAAATTTTTCCGTAATCTTGAGAATATTCTTTAATTTTTTGAACCATTTCATCTGAGAGATCTTGCGGATGAACCATGAGCAACACATCAGGCCTGTTTTTAAAATCTTCAGGCTTTTGAATAAGTTTTAACTGATATAATTCTCCTATTTTTTTGGAAATTTCAAACGGCTGAAACATCATATTGTCGTTGCCAAAATTTCCACCCAAAATAGGAAGCCCGGAAATAACACCGATCATTTTCTTTTTATGAGAAAGACGATAAATTAAAGAGGTTAAATCTTGTTCCAAAAAACTCAATCTTTCCGGCGAAAGGTAAGGTATAACAAGCTTGTGATCTAATTCATCTGAAATAGAAAGTCCAAACAATGCGTTTTGGTTGATATCAATCAGAGGAATAGGCTGCACGCCATCCGCAATGGCTCTGTCCTCAATGTTATCTAAATTTTCAGGGTGATAAATTCGATAATCAAATTTGCCGTTTGAAGCGGCTTTGTAGCGCTCTAAAACCATTTTAACCCGATCAAACATTTGCCTTAAATCAGGATTGCGTTTTAAGAGTATGTTTGAAAAATAAAGTTTTGCCGTCACATTGGTTGGTAATTCACGCAAAATATCCACAGTGTTTTCATTTAAAGTCCAGATATGTTCTTCAGTCACATCAATTTCTGTACCGCGTGTTAAATTATTGGCAAGTAGATTAAATCCCAAAAATCCGATCATCATGAAAAACCAAGCCAAAATATAAACGCTTCGGTTGGTTGATTTGAGCCAAAAAGATGTTCCGGATGTTCGAAAACTGACAATCAGCATGGTTGTAAAATTAAACAGAATGATAATGGAGGCAAAAAAGAGAACATCTCTCCATTCTAAAAGTCCGTTGATCATACCGTTAAAGTGTGTTAAGAAACTAAAGGATGCGATGGTGTCAATCATATAATCAGGCAAAAAGATTCTGAAAAAGGAAAGCACAAATTCCAAGCCGCTGAAAAAGAATAAAAGATTAGCAATAACAGCGAGAACAAGAGCAATAACCTGATTTTTTGTTAGAGCAGACATTGTCTGTGAAATAGAAAGCATCGCCGCTGCCAAAATAAAAGCAGCACCGTAAGAAAGAAAAATAAGGGCATTATCAGGCTCTCCTAAGATATTCATCGTTATCACAAAAGGAAAAGTCAGCACCAATGCAATCAAACAAAAAAGAAAAGAAGCCAAAAACTTTCCCCATACCAAAACAGGCAAGCTGACAGGCATCGTCATAATTTGGACCACAGTTTTAAGTCTGAATTCTTCAGCCCATAAACGCATGGAAATACCTGGTAAAAATAACAAATAAAGCCAAGGTAAAAAACAAAACATATAAAAAAGAGAAGCTTCACCGCGTTCAAACAAATGACCGAAATAAAAACTTGTCACACCGTTTAAAATCAAAAAACTAACCAAGTAAACATAAGCAAGAGGTGAGATAAAATAACGCATCAACTCATTTTTAGTTACAATCCATAAATTTCGCATATTTCTTCTCCTTACTCTTTTGTCAGCTTCTTAAAAGCCTCTTCCAAAGATTTTGTTTTTGTTTTTTTGAAAATAATATCACAACTTCCGTCAATCATTATTTTGCCGTTGTTAATGATAATAATTCGTGAACAAATGGCTTCAGCTTCTTCTAAAAGGTGTGTGGAAATCAAAATTGTTTTTTCTTTTTTCATGGCATAAATCAGATTTCTCATATGTTCTTTTTGGTTTGGATCTAAACCATCGGTCGGTTCATCTAAAAGCAAAATGGATGGATCACCTAAAATGCTTTGAGCAAATCCTACGCGGCGCAAATAACCTTTGGAAAGCGTTTCAATTTTTTGGGTTAAAACATTTTCAATATTGGCCATTTCAATAACCTGTTTTAAATCTTTTTTTGATGCACCTCTTAAATCAGCCATATATTTCAAAAACATTTGAACACTCATATCCGGATATATCGGTGCGCCTTCAGGTAAAAATCCGATTTGAGTTTTCGCAGACAAAGGGTTAAGAAAAATATCTTCTCCGTTAATCAGAATTTTGCCTGATGTCGGACTGACAAAGCCAGTAATCATATTCATCAAGGTTGATTTTCCGGCACCATTTGGTCCTAAAAGAGCAATAATTTCCCCTTTATGTGCTTCAAAATTAAAGTTTTGTACGGCTTGAATGGTGCCATAATTCTTATTTAAATTAATCGTTTCAATACTTTTTATCATCACAAATTTTCCTTTTTGTATATTTTGCCACCGGTCAATGGTGCAGAAACACCGGTTGTTGAAGGAAATGTTATCGGCAAATTATAAAAACACCGCGCGGCCAAGAAAGCAAAGGCCGTTGCATCATCCGGTTTAACATCATCATGCGAAACAAAGGCATTAATGTCATCAGCTTTAAGCTTTTGCTTTAAGTTTCTCACAAGAGTCGGATTTAACGCACCACCACCGCAAATCATCACAGTTTCAGGCTTTTCGGGAAGCAAGGTTTGCACAGATTTTTGAATGCTTTCAGCAATAAAATCAACAATTGTTGCTGCCCCGTCTTCAACAGATAATCCCTCAAAATGTTCCTCTTTATCCTTAAAAGAATTACGATCCAGAGCCTTAGGGGGCAAGGTGGTAAAGAAATCATGATCCATCAAGCTGTTCACAATTTTTTTATCGATCTTACCGAGAGCTGCCCTCTGACCATTGTAATCCATTGCAACATGCGCATGTTTTTTCATAAAATGATTAAGTATGGCGTTTCCCGGACCGCAATCAAAAGCAATCATTTCGCCGAAATTACCGATATAAGTTAAGCTGCTGACACCGCCGATATTAATAAACAAAGCAGGTTTATCAAGATTCTGAGCAAGTGCATGATAGTAAGTTGCCGTTATGGGGGCGCCCTGTCCGCCGTTTGCGATATCGGCATTATGAAAATGAGAAACAACCGGAATTTGAAATTCATCAAAAATTTGCGACCCTTTTCCAAGTTGATAAGTGTAACAAGCTTGAGGATCATGTGTAATGGTTGGGCCTTCAATGCCGATTAAATCGATTTTTTGAGAAGATGAAGCCATTAATTCACGTAAAATATCACACATCAAACTTGTGAGGTCATCTTCAACAGCATCAATCAGCACTTTTTCTTCAGGATTTCTTGTGCTTTTTCCTGAAATAAGCTCAATTTTAGAACGTAAAAATTCAGGTATTGGAATGCTACCCAATAAATAATTTTGGTAAATATCAACCCCATCTGTTGAAATGAAAGCATATTTGACGCTCTCAAAAGATGTTCCGCTCATCAAAGCCAAAACATTTAACGGTTTTATCAGCATTTTTTTAAATTTTTAACCTCATATCTTGCAATGCTCAAAATTATAAGCTAATATGCGTTAAAATTTCGTTATAAAGGAAGGGAAAATGACAAACGTCAAATCCGAATTTTTGCGTATTATGTTTGAACGCGGTTTTTACAATCAATGCACCAATTTAGAGGGTTTTGATGAATATTTAAAAGATTGTGAAAAAAAAGGCGTGCCTGCTGTCGGGTATTTAGGTTCAGATCCCACAGGTGAGAGCCTTCATGTCGGCCATATTGTGCCGGTGATGATGATGCGTTGGTTTCAAAAATGTGGGCATAAACCCATAACGCTCGTAGGCGGCGCAACGGCACGTATCGGTGATCCGTCAGGTAAAGACAAACTTCGTCCGTTTTTATCTGAGGAAACATTAAAACATAATACAGAGGGCTTGAAGAAATCTTTTCAAACTTTTCTTGAATTTTCTGGAAAGCCGAATGGGGCCGAAATGGTCGATAACTGGGATTGGTTTAAAGACATTAACTATCTGGCTTTCCTGCGTGATATCGGCACTTGTTATTCTGTCAATCATATGCTCACAATGGATAGTGTCAAAAGTCGCTTGGAACGCGAACAACCAATGAGCTTTTTGGAATTTAATTATCAGCTTTTACAAGGTTATGATTTTTGTGTTTTAAATCAGCGTTACGGTTGCCGTGCGCAAATTGCTGGGGCAGATCAGTGGGGTAACATCACATCCGGCACAGAGCTTGGTCGCCGTCGCTATAATGTTGAGCTTTTCGGCTTCACAAGCCCGCTTTTAACCGATTCGACAGGCAAAAAAATGGGCAAATCGGAAGGAAATGCCATCTGGATTAACGAAGAAAAATTATCTTCTTATGACTATTTTCAATATTTTAGAAACGTCGGTGATGCCGATGTGGCAAAATGTTTGGCCATCTTTACGGATTTACCGATGGATGAAGTCAAACGTTTGTCAGCTTTAAAAGATCAAGAAATTAACGAAGCTAAGAAAATTTTGGCATTTGAAGCAACCAAAATGTGCCGTGGAGAGAAGGCCGCAAAAGAAGCTCTTGAAACAGCAGTTAAAACATTTGAGCAAGGTGCTTCGGGTGATAATTTGCCCATTTTAAACGCAGATTTAAATGCCGGTATTTCCGTTTTGGATGCCTTTTTGCAAATCGGTTTTGTTGAAAGTAAAGGAGAAGCAAGACGTTTGATTAAGCAGGCAGGCTTAAAGCTCAATGACAAGCCGATAACAGACGAAAATTACGTAATCACATCAAAAGATGTGATAGACGGGCAAGTTAAGCTTTCTCAGGGTAAGAAAAAACACGGTTTAATCAAAGCGTAGGGCGAAAGGTATATTTTTGCACTTTTTTGTTGTATTTTGATTTAATTTAGCATATAAAAAGAGAAGTTTACATCAATTTTTTTAAGGGATAGATATGGCAAATCCGATTGATACAAAAATCATCAGTAAATTAGCTGAAATTTTAAATAAAGCGAATTTAACGGAATTGGAGTATGAAGACGAGGCAGTGCACATTTCACTTGCTCGTCAAAACGGGGCAACAGTAGCTCCTCAGGTTGTTGTTGCTCAGCCTGTGGTTGAAGAAAAACCGGTGAGCGAAGAAAAAGAATTGCCTGAAGAAGTTGAAAATCTCATTCAAGATTACCGCAATGATGAAAACGCTGTCAAATCACCGATGGTCGGTGTTGTTTATTTGGCACCCAACCAAACAAGTCCTGATTTTGTAAAAGTCGGTGATGATGTTAAAGCAGGTGATACGGTTTGCTTGATTGAAGCTATGAAAACATTTAATCCTGTGAAAGCCCACAAGAGTGGTCGCGTCACAAAAATCTTAGTCGAAGCAGGCGATCCTGTTGAATATGGTGCGCCTTTAATTGTTATTGAGTAATCGCTTAGGACTTTAATTGATGTTTGAAAAAATTTTAATTGCCAATCGGGGCGAAGTTGCCTTACGTATTCAACGCGCTTGCCGTGAAATGGGTATCAAAACGGTTGCTGTTCACTCTGAAGAAGATGCCAACGCCATGCATGTGCGTATGGCAGATGAAGCTGTTTGTATCGGACCGGCTAAAGCAACCGATTCGTATCTAAATAAACCCGCCATCATTTCTGCAGCAGTCATCACAGGTGCGGATGCAATCCACCCCGGTTACGGGTTCTTGTCAGAAAATGCGGATTTCGCAGAAATGGTAGAACGTCATGGCATTGCATTCATTGGGCCGACTTCTGCTCAAATGCGCTTAATGGGTGATAAAATTGCCGCCCGTGCCGCGGCGCAAAAGGCTGGTATGCCCGTTGCCCCCGGCTCACCGGAACTTAAAACGCTTGATGAAGCATATATTTGGGCCAAAAAAATCGGTTTCCCGGTTATTGTTAAAGCAAAAGACGGCGGTGGCGGTAAAGGCTTAAAAGTGGCCATGAAAGCTGAAGATTTGCCGGAAGCGTATTCTCTTGCAAGGACGGAAGCGAAAGCTTCTTTTACAAGCGAAGCGGTTTATCTTGAAAAGTTTTTGGTTAATCCGCGCCACATCGAAATTCAGATCTTGGCGGATAGTTTTGGTAATGTTGTGCATTTAGGCGAACGCGATTGTTCAATTCAGCGCGGCAATCAAAAGGTTATTGAAGAAAGTCCTTCACCGGCCTTAAATGAAAATGCACGCCAAAACATTTGTAAAATTGTGCGCAAAGCCATCCAAAAAATCGGTTATACAAACGCAGGCACGTTAGAGTTTTTATACGAAGATGGTAAATTTTACTTTATGGAAATGAACACACGTTTGCAAGTTGAGCATCCTGTAACCGAAGCGATCACGGATATTGATATCGTGCGTGAGCAAATTCGTATTGCGAGCGGCGCAAAGTTAAGTTTCAAACAAGAAGATGTTATTTTTTCCGGTCATGCCATTGAATGCCGTATTAATGCCGAAAATCCTGAAACATTTTTACCTTCTCCGGGAAAAATTGAAGAATGGCACGCTCCCGGCGGTTTGGGTGTCAGAGTCGATTCGGAGGTCTATTCCGGCTACACAATTCCTCCTTGCTATGATAGTATGATCGGAAAGCTCATCATCAGTGCAAAAACACGAAGCAATGCCATTATGCGTTTGCGCCGCGCCCTTGATGAATTTGTGATTATGGGGATAGACACAACCATTCCGTTGCTCCAAAAAGTTATATCGTCACCTGATTTTATTGATGGTACGTATGATATTCATTGGCTCGAAAATTTTATGAAAAAAGATGAGCAGTAAACCTCTTAAACAGCTTTGAAAAGAGCTGTTTTTTTAAATGCCGGTTTTGTAAATATTAGCGCTCAGAGAAGGTGTGATATCTTTGAATTGAAATATTTTTTCAGCAATCTCTTTAACTTTTTGAGCTGTGTAAGGCTTATAACAAAAATCCATTTGGTAATAGGTGGTTTTTATGTCTTTTGCACTACCAACGCAACAAAAAGGAAGCTTGTCAAACAGCATGGTCTGACACGGAACACAAAGCGCTTCAAAAGTGTTACCGTCTTTTTTAAGTTCAAGCCATTTTTCGCCGCCTTTGCAATTTTTGCAATCATTTTCTCTGATACATACGGCGCTGGTAAATAAAGGCACATCTTGATAAACAATTAAACTTGTTTTCAAAAAGCTCAAATCGGCAAGTGCCTTCATGTTTTCTAAGGTGTCTTCAAGTGCAAATGAAACGCGCTTTGCCCCGATTTTTTGAGCCCCAAGCATCGCTTCCGTATTGAGTATATATAAAAAGGGTCCGAATGAAACATCATATTTTTTCGCATCAATGATTTGAAGCCCCCAATAGTTTGAAACCTCCCATTTTTGATAACCTAAATCGAGGAGTTTTTCAATGGCTGGCATCAAAGTTTTAGGCTTGCGACAAACGGTAGGCAAAGAGATGCGAATTTTTTTTAAGGGTAGGGTGTTAAGCTTTTCAAAATCAGGTTTGCTGTCAATCAAATAAATAATTTCATCAAAAAGGTTTAAGTCAAGTTCATCTAAAACATCAAGATGATCTGTTTTAATAATCCATTTCGGCTCATTTTTCTTGATTGGCGTTGACAGATTTGAAAGCGTGCCATGTTTGAAAACGGGAACAATTTTTTTATATAACCCACGCCGTAAATCATTGATAATCGAGGCCGGAGCAAAAAGTCCGTTCGGATTTTTGAGTTCAAATTTTTCTAATTCAAAAATAGTATCTCCTGTTTTTTGAAAACTTTTCAAAAATGTATCATAAACTTTTTCAAGATTTTGCGCCGATTCAAAATGTCCGCTCACTTCAAAAACAAAATCACCGGATGTGGCAACAAGTTTGTTTTCAAAAACTTCAACCATAACATGAATATTTGTTCTGTTTTGAAAAGCTTTCGGTTTTGGCTTTGTGTAATCATAACTGCCTTTAACCGCTGATGATGAAGCCAAATAAATATCCATTCCTTTTTGTAAAGCGGGGTAACCTTTGGGCAATTCTATCTCAACGGATATATTTTTTTGTGCCAAGATAACGCTTTTACCGTTCTGTTTCATATTTTGAACTGAAAAGCCGAACGGTTTTTCTTGTCCGTGCACATCAATTTGCAAACCGTCGAAACGTCCGACCTTGTGTGTCGGGGTAAAAATCAATTTGCCTTTAATAATATTTTCAATCTTTCCTATTTTAAGCCCTCGATGCCCGACAAAATCCGGATCAACAATGTTTTTATCTTTGCTCAAAACATGAAATTTGCACCAAGGACGAGAAAAAATCTGTTTAATGTTTTCGGCACTCGTCTTGTCCGGTTTTTGCCCGTCCAAAATCTTTCTGTAATAATCTGTGACGGCGGCCACATAAAGTGCTGTTTTTTTTCGTCCTTCAATTTTAAGAGAGGTTGCTTTAAGTTTTAAAATGTTATCTTCAAGTGCCATATCTTTCATTGAAAAAAGATGTTTTCCTTTTGCATCTCCTTCAAAACATGCACGGCACGGATACAAACATTTTCCTCTGTTTGCGCTTTTGCCGTATTCGAGTGCAGAAAACTGGCAAATACCGCTATACGAATAACACAAAGCTCCGTGGATAAAAACTTCCGTTTCCAAGCCTTCAATTGAAGAAATATCATTAATTTCATCAAGAGTTAATTCACGTGCCAAAACAACGCGTGAAAAACCGAGACTTTTCAAAAACAATGCACCTTCTTTGTTGTGCACGGCCATTTGTGTGCTGGCATGCATTTGAAGCTCGGGATACTGTGTTTTAATTAAATGAGCCACACCTAAATCTTGCAAAATCACAGCATCAACTTTGCATTTTGAACACAAATCAAGGCTTTTGATTAAATCATCTAATTCGCTTTGCTGTAATATAGTATTAATGGTAACATAAACTTTACGTCCTAAATGATGGGCATATGCTGTAATTTCATTTAATTGCTCATCATTAAAGTTTGTTGCTGTTGCGCGCGCTGAAAAACTTTTAAGCCCCAAATAAAGCGCATCAGCGCCAAAGTAGAGCGCTGCATATGCTGCCTCAATATCTCCCGCAGGTGCTAAAAGTTCCGTTTTCATTTTAACCCGTCATTCTCGGGCTTGACCCGAGAATCCAAAAAAATAAATACCTACGTTTTTCTCTATCTGCTCGTCAAATAAAAGTCAAGAAAAAACGCACCTCAAAAAAGGTGCGTTTTCATTTCTAGCAACAAGACATGCCGCCAAATTTTGCGATATCCTTGTGCCTTTTGACGAGGATAGTTCCGTCTCTTTGCATGGCTTTAAACTGAACATAAATTGTTTCCTCTTGTGGCTTTTCTATTTCCCTTACATCTTCCAAAAGAACAACGGCAAATTCTCGCCAACCTTCACGGATTGTTCCTTCCACAACATCAAACTCATGAATCTGAACGTTTCCTTTGTCAAAGACGCGCACTTTGCGGTTACTGTACTCAATCTTATTTAATTGGTAAACTTTTTTAGGATCAATTGTCAAAGATGCAAACACAAACCAACTTAACACAACAACACCGTACACAATGATGTATCCGACGATGGCAAGCACCCATCCGTCATGAGGCGGGGAAAGGATATTGTCATAAACAATATAGCTCGTCAAAGCTAAAATCTCGATAGCAAACAGTGTGTCGTAAAGCTTGGCGTTGATGTGTTTTGTGAAGACAACCGGTCCGCCATAGCCGAGAAACGCATGAAAAAAGACGACGGCACATAAAATCACGCGTGAAATAATAATGTTATCCATAGAAATAAGATATTTAATTGATTTGACATAAACTTAGATAGAACTGCCTCTTCTCTACCAAGTTTACCATCTAGTGTCAATACCTTATTTTCTTGTCTAATCTTTCAAGCTCATCAATATAAGATGAAATCAGCTTTAACCCTTTGTTCCAAAACTTCGGATCGTTTGGATTCAAGTCAAAAGGTTTTAAGATTTTTTCATAATCACCGATGGCCGTTTGGCTTAAAAGTTTTAAATATTTATCAGGGAAGTCTTTAACTTTTCCTTCTTGATAAACCTCATAAAGCGAATTGACCAAGCAATCGGCAAAGGAATAAGCATATACATAAAACGGCAAGAAGAAAAAGTGTCCGACTTGCGACCATATGTATTGACAATTCTCTCCAACTTCAACAGACGGTCCCAAACTGTCTTTCATTTCTTCCGTCCAGATTTGGCACAATCTTTCCTCGCTGAGTTCACCGTTTTTGCGTTCATCATGCGCACGTGTTTCAAAAAAGTGAAAAGCAATTTGGCGAATAGCGGTATTAATCATATCATTAACTTTTGAGGCAATCAAACAAAGCTTTGCTTTGTCATCTTTTAATTCTTTTAACAATCCCTGAAAAACAAGCATCTCAGCAAACACCGAGGCCACTTCTTCGGTTGTCATACGTGAATGCTCATTGAGTTCTCCGTTTTTTTGCCTTAATTGATGATGGCACCCGTGTCCTAATTCATGGGCAAGCGTTAATACATCATTTTGTTTGCCGACAAAATTTAAGAACAAATAGGGATGTTCTGTGGCAAGCACACACCCGCAATAAGCACCGCTTCTTTTACCATCGCGCGGAGGAACGTCTATCCAATTGTTTTTAAAGAAATCTTCGGCAATTTTCTTTAACTTTGGCGAAAATTTTTCATATCCGTTTAAAACCGTTTTAACGGCTTCATCCCAAGAATATGAAATGTCTGCACAAAAAGGCAAGGGGGCGTTTCTGTCCCAATAGCTGATTTTTTTAACACCAAGCCACTTGGCTTTTAATTTGTAGAAGCGATGCGCAATATTTTTGTAATTTTCTTTCACGGTTTTGGCGAGTGTATCAACAACCTCGTCTTTAACATCTTCGGCCATATTGCGCGCTGAAACAGGCTTTTTAAAACCACGCTTATTATCTTCAATGGATTTGTCTTTCATAACCATGTTATAGATAAGAGTAAACAGTGGCGCATTTTCCTTAGCAACACGATTTAATTCATCGCCGGCTTTATGACGTGCATCAGCATTTTTATCAAGCAATAACTTTGATATTTCGGCATCGTTATATTTTTTGCCGTCAACCGTATATTCCAAACGTGAAGATGTTTCTTCATAAAGCCTGACCCAGGCATCGCCGGAAGTCACCGATTTTTCAAGTAAAATTTCTTCTTGAGCCTCTGAAAGTTCATATTTTTTATATTTGCGTACACGCTTGATAAAAGGCTTATAAAAAGCAACATCTTTATTTTCCAACCATTCTTTGATTTTGCTTTCCGGCAGTTTATTTAATTCAAGCGAAAAGAAAACGGTCGGTTTTGCATATTCGGTTAATTTTTCTGAAATATTCTGATAAAAAATCATCGCCTCGCTGTTTTTCATTTGTGTTGACATATTAAGCGAGGCAAAACCTCCTAAACGTCCGCCCAATGTCGCGTTCTTTTCAACCAATTTCAAAGCACTCAAAAATTCTTTGGACGAGAGTTTTGAAAGCTTGCCTTTATATTTTTTTTGCAACTCAAGAGCATTTTTTTTGTAAGCACCTAAATCCTTATTGATTTTCGGATCATGAATGCTTTGATATAAATCGCTTAAATCCCAAGAAGGTAAATTATTTTTCTTTGTCATTTGTTTTTTCCTCTAACTTTTTTTCAAGTTCAATGGCATTTTTATTTAGTTCTTCCATTTCTTTGAACATATCAAGATGCTCCTCATAATAGGCTTTCAGTTCTTCGTCATCAAAATTCTGATCATCATCTAAGACAGGTTCAAAATAATAATTTTCCCAAGGTGTTTTTTGTTTGTTTTGTTTCCAAAGTTCAAAACCTTTTTTAATCACCGTAAAGTCGCATACATTATTTTTAAAAATGGCCTTAACAGAGCACCAAATTCCAACATTGCGACAACTATGAATATCTTCAATCATGCTTTTCGTACAAGGGATAAAACCACGTTCTAATCTATCAACACGCGGTGCAAAAAAGATAATACCTAAAAAAACAAAATAAATGAAAAAAACAAAATCAACAACAATCCAAAAAGCATTTTTTTTAATAAACTTAAGCATTTTTTCGATTCTCCAAATAAGTTTCCAAAAGCGCGAGTTCTTCTAAAGTATTTGCGCTGGCAACTTCCTGCGGTTCACCTTCAATAGCTGTACATTTCAGCCCCATTTTACGCGCAATTTCGACAGCATCTGTTAAATAATACTCTCCGGCAGCGTTTTCATGACCGATTTTAGAAAGAATTTCAAACAAATATTTCCCGTCAAAAGCCATACATCCGGAATTGCAAAATCCGATGGCACGTTCCTCATCTGTTGCATCTTTATATTCAACAATTTTGATAAGCTCATCAACGTCCATTTTAAGTCTGCCGTAACGTGCCGGATCTTCAGGTTTAAAGCCCAAAACAACCACGGCATATCCTTCACGCACTTTTTGCACCGAACGCAAAAAAGTTTCTTTGCTGATCAGCGGTGTATCGCCGAAAATAACGAGTACGGCACCATCAAAACCTTCAAGCAGATCTTTGGCTGAATTAACGGCATGCCCTGTTCCGAGTTGTTCATATTGAACACAGGTCTCATAAGGAGATACTTCTTTTTTAACAATATCACCGTCAGGAGAAATCACAGTCACGATTCTATCAACATTTAATTGTTCCAATGTCTCAATAATGCGTTTAATCATAGATTTATTTTTAACAGGCATCATCACCTTAGGTAAATCCGATTTCATACGTGTGCCTTTCCCGGCCCCTAAAATAATGGCAGCAATTTTATTGTTCATAATTCAGCCTTTCATAAAATTTTTTATTAACTTTTTCGAACTCCGATTATATAATACAAAATATGTCGGAAATGTTAATTAAAGGGTAAGTGTTATGAAAAAACTTTTTTTTGCAATATGTTTCACTGCTTTTGTTCTTTTCAACTTTAAAGCACAAGCCGATGTTGCAACAATTGAAGAGGCAGCAGATCAGGCAAACACGCCTCGAGAACTTGTCCCTGTTACACCGGATAATCTACCTGATCCGAATAATATAGAAGAAGTCCGTGCATTTTTAAAACAACGTTTTCAAACAGCAATTGTCAGTAGAACTTCCGATTTGGGAGATTTAAATAAAGCAAATTCGATAGATATCCAACATAGCACAGAATATATCCAAAACATGCAAGAACAAAAAAAATCAGCTTTTGAAAAAATATATGATCAAATGATAGACCGCATCGATAAACCGCAAGCAGATTTTTCAGAAGATACGGTGTTTTATGAGCAAATTGCCGAGCCATCGCATCAGCCAAAAGAAACAATTGATTTCGCCGTCGTTCAAGTTCGGCTTCCGAATGGGCAGATTGTGTTGGCACCGGCTCGTGAACATATTCCATACCTTCTTACCTCTTATCATATTCTGCCCACAGGTTCAATTGAAGTTGAAGAAGATGTGGTTGTCATTGCAAATGGTGAGCGTTTAAAAAACGGTTTGGTAAAAATTATGCCCAAATACAGCAAATCTCGAAATAACATAGAAAAGAAAATTGAAATCGATATATTGTCTGTCACACTCAATGGACAAGAAATTCCTCATAAGTTGCAAGAGTTTGGCAATGAAATTCTTTTTGTTCCAAAAGAAAAGTACATTTTAGAACCGGGGGTTTATACCTACCACTTTAATTATGTGATTGATCGCAAATTGTGGTATTATGATGACTTTACGGAATTGTACGATAACCCTGTCGGTAGTTATCCAAACTTTGTTATTGCCTCCGCAAATTCAATCGTTTCGGTTCCTGATGGTCATGATTTTATTTCTCAATTAGCTGTTACAGGGCGTTCTAATAACTTAAACGCAAATCGCACGGTTGTTGCAAGGTTAAACCAAAATGCATTGGGCTTTGCTTCCATAATGCCTATTGGCATAGGGGAGGGAATGCATATTTTGGTTTCTTTAGATAAAAATATTTTTATCAAACCGGGGTTCGGCCAACGTTTTGCTTGGTTTATCGGCGATTACGGTGATATAATCTTTTTATTGCTCGGATTTATAGCTATTTTTGCTTCTTATTTGCTCTCTTGGCGCTTTATTAAAGGCAGCAAATCTCGTTTAAATGTTCGTTTCAAACAAACGGCAGCACTCAATAGATATATCTTAAAAGGGGTTTATGATGAAAGATCTTTTGTCTCTGCTTTTCTTGATCTTATTCGATACAATGTTGTAGACCTTCAACAAAAAGATGAATCATTTATTCTTATAAAGAAAACAGACAAGATTAATAAGTTACCAATCAGCTTAAGAAAGATTATGAAGTCATTGTTTGAAAAAACGACATCTTTTCTTGCAATAAACGCTGAAAACAAAATAAAATTTGACCGTGCAGTAGCAAAACACAGCGCGCACATTAAAACACATTTTAAATTTTTAGCATGGCGTTTGAACATGTGGTATTTACTCTTTAGCCTTTCTATGCTTGTTTTAACATTAGCGGCAGTTTCTTACATTGCCATTAATCCTCTGGAAACAATGTTAATTTTGATGTCTGCAACTCTAACATTTTTCTTCTACGTATGGATGTTCAAACACGCTTTTGCGAAAAAATGGCTTAGTTTAACAATTAAAATGATATCATCCATATTCATTTTATTGACGGTTTTACTTTTAAGCATATACATCCATTTTATAAGTGCTTTACTGATTTTATGTATTGTTTGTGTCATTTTGGAATATTCTTTGCGCTTTTCAGCCAAAGATGGTTTGATACAAAACAAAGTTCGTGAACTTTCAAATTTAAATCAATATTTGAAAGACAATGCTTTAAGCATTAACGTTTCAAAAGAATTTGAAATACAGCAGGCCAATATTTTTGCTTTCGGACTGGAAAATATGTATGAAAAGACGGCTCAGAATAAAGCAATATATAAATTAGATTTGGCCGAAGAAATTTTAAAAATTTTATAAGTCATCAAAAAAACACCGAAAAGTATTTTCGGTGTTTTTTTGAGAATGAAACAGTCTTATTGATTATTCGCAAGTGTTTTCAAATTGGAAATGATGTTTTCAGCTGTTTGCTGAGTTTCTGAACTAATCCCCGCGGATTGTAATGCCAATTTTTGAGCACATGTTTTAACCAAAGCCGTCGCTGTCTCTTTAACAGAATTTGTAAAAAGCGTTCCTGCCTGATATCTGCTGGAAGCTTCAGCCGTTAAGCAAGCCTTCATTTTAGCGGTTGTCGAATCTCCCGTTGAGGAAGAGCTTCCCGTAAGAGCAGACATTTCAGAGCAAGCAGCTATAAGTAAGAGAAAGCTTAAAAGAACAAATTTTTTCATATTGATTTTCCTTTCTTAATACAATTGAACAACCATATACTAAGACAAGAATAAAAAAATCAAAAGTTTTTGATGAAAGTTATAAGCAAAAAACGCCTGGAGATGATCTCCAAGCGTTTTAAGCTAATTTTGAGCAAGCCTTGCAAGTTGTTGCCTTGCCCATGTTTTTTTAGCCCCATTCCAACGAGATTTCGTAATCATCTCGCTGAATTTTACCAAATGAGCAGGTTTGCAAACAAAAGCCCTTTCCCAGAAAGCTTCAGCCTCCTTTGGACCAAACCGGTTTGTTATTTTAAAAAACGTTTTCGGATGAAAAAGAATTTCAAAATTTCCGGCAGTCACAACGTAAGGCATTTGCCAAGAAGGTTCTTTGATAACGAATCTGTAGCCGTTATCATCAAGACACCTCTCATATGAGCTTTCAACTGAAAGCCATTGTCCGTCACCTCCGGTATTCAGAACTCTGAACATCGGGACTGAGTCTGCTCGGCAATACAGCCTTCCCCGTACCTCAATGTTGATACTCATATCCGAGCTCCCTTCGCTAACTGTTGTGTCCATGTCCAAGCACAACGATAATCTCTGCTTGAGAGTTCCGTTGAAGCATCAACCATCATGAGGAATTTGTTCGCCTCGGCGATATCCTTCAACACCGCGCACTTGAAGAACAGGAGCTTGTTTCTATGGCTCGCGTTCTCCATGACCTCCATGAAGGCCTCAGCCTCAAACGTGAGATGAATGCGTCCCATCATGGGATCGAATTCATACGCATCTTGTTCTCCGGGCAACCGGATAAAAAGCATTTGCGCGTTATCTCTGTTATGAGCCGCGAGGACAAGGCATTCTGCCTCGTCAATCTTCTTTTGAAGCAGGGTTTCCTCAAAATTGTCTCCCATCTGATCAGCAGTAAAGCTAACTTTAACTGGGACGGGCAGATAAGGCTTCTGCATGCCTGCCAGCTGAAAGCCTGCGGC
>Ga0310690_10005481_pt1 | contig 17191 bp, 11 predicted proteins | sample AusTroGonzalo_MG_2_FD_207661 | JGI IMG/M metagenome (GOLD analysis project Ga0310690, IMG submission 207661) | Bovine rumen microbial communities from tropical cattle in Woodstock, Queensland, Australia - Gonzalo_04 (v2) (version 2) | ecosystem: Host-associated > Mammals > Digestive system >...
ATACGCTGTCCACGTTCGTTGAACATTGCTCTGACACGGCCGAAATGAGTTCCTGCCAAGACGATATCGCCTTGATGCAATGTTCCGTTCTGACAGAGTACGGTAGCTACATATCCACGTCCCTTATCCAATGTAGATTCGATGACAGAACCTGTTGCCTTACGGTTTGGATTGGCACGCAAGTCAAGCAACTCTGCTTCCAGCAGCACCTTATCCATCAGTTCGTCCACACCGATACCTTTCTTCGCACTGATTTCCTGACTCTGGTACTTACCTCCCCAGTCTTCAACCAAGAGGTTCATATTGGCAAGTTGTTCCTTAATCTTCTCAGGATTAGCACCTGGTTTATCAATCTTGTTGATGGCGAACACCATCGGAACACCTGCTGCTTGTGCATGTGCGATTGCTTCCTTGGTCTGAGGCATGATGGCGTCATCGGCTGCGATGATGATGATAGCAATATCGGTCACTTGAGCACCACGGGCACGCATAGCCGTGAACGCTTCGTGTCCTGGAGTATCAAGGAAGGTGATATGACGTCCGTCCTTCATCTTTACGTTATAAGCTCCGATATGCTGTGTGATACCTCCGGCCTCACCGGCAATCACGTTAGTCTTGCGAATATAGTCAAGTAACGAGGTCTTACCATGATCGACGTGACCCATCACCGTAATGATTGGAGCGCGTGACTCGAGGTCTTCCTCCTTGTCTTCTTCTTCCACAATGGCATTGCTGACCTCACCACTGACATAGCTGGTTGTGAACCCAAATTCCTCGGCCACAATATTGATGGTTTCGGCATCCAGACGTTGGTTGATACTAACCATCACACCGATTGACATACATGTACCGATGACTTTCGTAACTGGTACATCCATCATTGTTGCCAATTCGTTCACGGTGACGAATTCGGTGAGCTGCAATACTTTGTTATCTGCATTCTCCTCTTCCTCCATCTCCTGACGATGGCGCTCACGTTTTTCCTTACGGTTCTTCACACTGCTCTTCACCGACTTGGTGGTCAGACGTGCCAGTGTTTCTTTTACCTGCTTTGCTACCTCCTCGTCAGTCAGTTCGACTTTCACCTCTTTCTTCTTCTTGCTCTTCTTTCCCTGCTGAGGCATATTCGGAGCGGCAGGTCGCTGGTTGTTCTTCGCACCTTGAGGCCCTTTCTCTATCTTAGGATTGGTCTTCTGTTGACTTGCTACAGCATTGATATCTACCTTTCCCTTCGCGATACGTTTACGTTTCTTCTTCTGACCTTCAGCACCTTCCTTGTTATCGCCGAGTTCCTGCATTACCGACTCCTTGTACTTCAGCTTGGCTTCTTGACGCGCACGCTCCTTTTCCTCACGTTCCTTCTTGCGTTCTGCCTTCGACTTCTTGTCGGGACGAGTCTTCGAGTTAATATTGCTCAGGTCGATAAAACCAACCTTCTTGAAGTTCAGGCCAGGATCAGGAGTGGCTACATGATATACGCCATCCTCTGTTTCTTCCAACTGAGTCTTGCTCTTCTGTTTTCTAGGCTTTTGAGGTTGTTCATCCAACTCGTCATCATCGTCGATTTCAAAATCTTCTTCCTCTGTTGCCTCTGGAATTTCAAGAGTCTCTGGAACTTCGGGAGTTTCAGAAGTCCCAAGTGCTTCTGGAGTCTCTGGAACTTCCTGCTCTGCCTCAGGCTCTTCCTCCACGATAGGAGCCTTCTCCTCCTGAAGTTTACCCAGCACTTTCACTTCGGCTTTCCGTTCACTTTCGAGACGGAAGACCTCCTGCTGCTCTTTCTGCTTTTTCAGTTCGGCTTCACGCCGCAGTTGTTCTTGCAGTTCCTTGGCTTTGCGTTCGGCCTTTTCCTGTTGCTCCTTTTCCTTCCGTTTCTGGATATGAAGGCTCGTTTCCTGTTTCTTCTGCTTGTCGCTGCCAAACTCCTTGAGCAATATGTCATACTGCTCATCCGTTATCTTGGCATTGATGCTTGCATCTTCCAGAGGTTTCCCTTTTTTCTGCAGAAACTCAGCAACAGTGTTGATTCCAACATTTAATTCCTTTAATGCTTTATTTAATCTTGGCATCTTATATTAATTCATTATTCACAATTCATAATTCAAAATTATCCCCATCCTATAGAGGAGGAATATGGAGAGGCTTGTTTAGTCCTCGAATTCTGAACGCAGAATTCTCAGTACTTCGTCAACAGTATCCTCTTCGAGGTCTGCCTTCTCGATAAGCAGGTCACGTGGTGCATCGAGTACGGCTCTTGCAGTATCAAGACCAATCTTCTTGATGGCTTCGATAACCCAGTCTTCGATTTCGTCCTTGAATTCATCGAGATAGATATCGTCCATATTCTTCTCGTTTTCATCCAATTCACGGAATACATCGATGGTATAGCTGGTCAGCATACTTGCCAACTTGATGTTCATACCATTCTTACCAATAGCAAGCGATACTTGGTCAGGATTCAAATATACCTCTGCCTTACGCTCTTCCTCGTTCAGGGTAATGGAGTTGACACGAGCTGGAGCCAGTGCACGCTGAATCAACAGCTTATCGTTCGTCGTGTAGTTGATGACATCGATATTCTCGTTGTGCAACTCACGTACGATACCATGAATTCTCGAACCCTTCACGCCCACACAGGCACCAACAGGGTCGATACGGTCGTTGTAACTCTCAACGGCAATCTTTGCTCGCTCACCTGGGATGCGGGCAATCTGGTGGATGGTAATCAATCCGTCATTGATTTCAGGCACCTCCTGTTCCATCAAGCGTTGCAAGAACTCTGGGGCAGTACGGCTAAGGATAATCTTCGGGTTGTTATTCTGGTTGTCGACACGGAGCACTACGGCACGTGCCGTCTCACCCTTGCGGAAGAAGTCTGTTGGAATCTGCTCCGTCTTTGGCAACAGCAGTTCGTTTCCTTCGTCATCAAGCAACAGAGTCTCACGCTTCCAAATTTGGTATACCTCGGCAGTAACGATAGTTCCCACCTTGTCGATATACTTGTTGTACAGGTTGTCGTGTTCCAGTTCCAGAATCTTTGAAGCCATAGTCTGACGTAGATTCAGGATAGAACGGCGTCCGAAGTCGCTGAAGTTGATTTTCTCTGCTACATCCTCACCGATTTCATAGTCCTCGTCAATCTTCTGAGCATCACTCAAACTAATCTGGGTATTGGTGTCCTCTACCTCATCATCAGCTACCACTACTCGGTTACGGTAGATTTCAAAGTCTCCATTTTCTGGGTTCACGATTACGTCAAAATTCTCATCTGAGCCATACTGCTTCTGCAGTACATTGTGGAATGAATCCTCAATCACACTAACCAGTGTTGTGCGGTCAATGTGCTTTGTCTCTTTGAACTCCTTAAAGGTGTCAATAAGACTGATTTGTTCTTCGTTTTTCTTTGCCATTTTATTTAATATTTCAATTGATTCATTTTTTAAAAGCGTATCACCGCCTTCACCCATTTTACTTCATCATACTTGAAGTCCTTTGTCACATCAACAGCCACTGGACGCTTCTTCCCTTCCACTTTCTGCTTCTCAGAATAGAGGAGCGTGAAACTGGCTTCATTTGCATCAGTCAGCGTTCCCTGCAACTTTTTGCCGTCAAGGGGTAGCACCTCCACCTCGTTGCCGATGTTGTTTTGATACTGCTGCAACACCTTCAGCGGCTGACCAATACCAGCCGAACCTACCTCCAGTTCGAAGTCCTCCTCGTCACGATTCAGGTGCAACTCGATGAAACGGCTCAAGTCACAACAGTCCTCAATCCATACTCCGTCCTTGTGATCAATTTCAACAACGATTCTGTTCTCTTTGTCTACGGTTGCATCTACGAAGAAATAATCCTTTCCTTCGAGCCATTCGTCAACCAATGCTTTAATCTGTTTACTATCTATCATACGTCCGAAACATTACAAAAGGAGGAACTTTTCAGCCCCTCCTTCTTTATTTCACGATGCAAAGGTACACCTTTATATTTATATGACCAAATTTTTTCTGTATTTTTTTACATTTCAGGTTATCAATGGTCCATGTTTAATGAATTATATGCCTCAAACGCCCTATTTCTGTGCAACAATGTCATTTTTTTCGCTTTTTGTTCACCAATTCGAAAATTTGCAGTATCTTTGAACCCGAAAACGAAAAATACGGACTTATGAAAGAAGAACAAATCCTCGTACGCATCACAGGCCAAGATCGTCCTGGACTGACAGCTGCCGTTATGGGTATTCTGGCGAAGTATGATGCAAAAGTGCTTGATATTGGTCAGGCCGACATCCACAGCACATTGTCATTGGGAATCCTCATCCGTATGGACGAGATGAAATCTGGACTGGCCATGAAGGAACTGCTGTTCAAGGCGACCGAACTGGGTGTCAATATCGGTTTCTCACCCATTACGGACGATGAGTACGAAGACTGGGTGGGTCATCAAGGCAAGAATCGTTACATCCTCATGGTGTTAGGCAGACAATTGGAAGCCCGTCAGATACAAGCTGCCACGCAGATTTTGGCTGACCAGGGACTGAACATCGATTCCATCCTGCGACTTACAGGTCGTAAGAGCATCAAGCAACTCGACAAGCACACACGTGCCTGCATCCAATTCTCACTGCGCGGTGAACCCACCAATCGTCAGGAGATGCAGTCGAAACTCATGAAGCTATCACAAGAGATGGAAATCGACTTCTCATTTCAGCGCGATGATATGTTCCGACGTATGCGACGCCTCATTTGCTTCGATATGGACTCTACGCTCATTCAGACGGAGTGTATCGACGAACTGGCAGCGCGCAATGGCGTGGGTGCCGAAGTGCGAGCCATCACAGAGAGCGCCATGCGAGGTGAAATTGATTTCAAGGAGAGTTTCACGCGACGTGTGGCACTACTGAAAGGTCTCGACGTCAGTGTGATGCAAGATATTGCCGAACACCTGCCCATGACCGAAGGTGTTGACCGTTTGATGTCTGTCTTGAAGACTTGTGGCTATAAGATTGCCATTCTCAGTGGTGGATTTACCTACTTCGGTGAATACCTGCAGCGCCGCTATAGCATTGACTATGTGTATGCCAACGAACTGGAAATAGGCGAGGATGGCAAACTGACAGGTTGCTACGTGGGTGAAATCGTTGACGGACATCGTAAGGCCGAACTACTCAAGCTCATTGCCCAAGTAGAGAAGGTGAATCTTGCCCAGACTATTGCTGTGGGCGATGGTGCCAACGACCTGCCCATGATTTCTGAAGCAGGACTGGGTATCGCCTTCCATGCCAAGCCCCGTGTGGTGGCTAATGCTAAACAAAGCATTAACACCATCGGTCTTGATGGCGTCCTCTACTTCCTCGGGTTCAAAGACTCCTATTTAGGTGAACAAGGTAAGTTATAATCTCTTGAACACCTTCTTCCCATCTACGATATTCAATCCCTTCTGCAACCCGTTGATTCGCTGTCCATTAAGATTATAAATACGATGGTCAGTGTTCAATGGCTCATGTTCAATGGTCTCAATTCCTGAAGGAATGCCTCCGATATACACGTGGAAGATGAGTTTGGCGGTAGCCACATTACCATCGTTGTCTTTATAGCGGAACCCTTGGCCGAATTGATAGACTTCGCCGTTCCTGCAGTGACCAGGATACTGGCCGATGTTGAACGTGAGGGTACCTGCATCGAGTTCCGAGAAAATATATGAGTCGTTCCCCCAGCTGCAGACGCTGCCCGACTTTGAGAACCAATGTCCGTAGCCGTTGGCGGTTGAAACGCTGCTGACTACTGCGTTGGTTCTTGGGTTGAGTGCCACCAAGTTGATGGTGTTCTTAGCTTGGTTTGCCGAATAGGTCTTCATCAAATTGCCGATGTTGGTGGGCTGTATTCTCAGTGCGTTTCCAATCGCTGCATACTGCTCGGTGGTAAGATTGTAAGTGGTACCTGAGTAGTCACTCGATGATGCATCGAAGCCTACATTAATATCCAGCGTCACGTCAGTTGGTTTGATAGAGGTATCGCTAAGGTCGACGTAGGGGATATGACCAACAATATCGGTATTCTCGAATTCTAACTGATAGGGCCACTGGTCATCATTGCCGATGTTTTCGTCCCATTTATGCACGATATATACCGTTGGCGATGGGCTGACAACGAACCAAAGTCGTTCTGTGTTTTCTGGCACAACGAAGGTGGTGGTGTCAGTCATTGCTGAAGTGGAATGTCCTCTCGCATAGATGGTGTCGACAGACTGATACACACGCGTTCCGTCCTTGAGGAGGGCTACATAGCCGTGACGGAAGCCGCGACGGGTCTTCTCCGAGAAGTTGTTGTATTTCGTCACATTGGCAGCAGTGAACACATCCCCATTATTGTACTGTGCTGGATCATTCTCTGCTAAATTCGTACCTGCGGGCAGGGCGGTGAACACCGTCTGGACGGTGGTGCCTGCTTCTGGTACCTGAAGCGGAATAACATTGAAGCCTGTACTTTGTGGGCAGCTCGAATAGGCCACTTGTAGCTTACCGTCACCAGTATCTACATAATTATAAGTGTACTTTCCTATCGAAGATTTTCCGTAACTGCGGATGGCATCCATATCATAGGTTACCATCTTGCTGGCATAGTCGTAGATTTCCTTAAAGAAGTCCTTCACCGACACACCAAACACACGCATATACACCTGACAGGGGTCTTCACCCGATACCGTTCCACCACGCCACACACGACCTATTGCATCGATACCATATTTCTCTGCCCAATAATAGTGGAGCCAGTAACTCTGATAGCGCTGCCACTCATGGGTGAAGGCGTAGTTGTGGTTGTGTTGCCACAGCCCGATGCTCTGAGAAATCATCAGGTCAGGATAGGCTTGCACTGATTGCCATTGAGCAGTCTGTTCCCAGAAAGTGGAACCATTACCGACCGATTGGCGGAACCCCGTATAGCCACCCAAGTCACAATAAACCTGATACTGGAACGAGTGACCAATCTCATGTGCAATCGTTTGTCCAACTGGGTGACAAGTGCTTGGAGTAACCCACAAAGCACCGATGGTATTGTCGTAGCCCGAACCTGTTGCTGTCCAACCTGTGTCGTGCAGCAGACAGATAATCATCTTATACTGATTCAGTTTCGACTTGATGCTCAAGTCGGCAAACTTTAGTTTGTTGATATACAGGTCGTAGAACTGCTCCGCCTTATAAAGCAAATCCGTTACATTGACATATAGCGGGTCAGAGGTCGACAACTTATCAGGTGCCGTCTTGCCATACCCTGTGCCGTAATACACATCAAAATGGTCGCTACTCTTGGAATGCTTATACAGCGTCAGGCCATCGCTCTGGCGATACACCGTTCCGTTCTCGTCAGTCGAGGTCGACCAACTTTTAGGAACAAACGACGACTGCGCCATCATCATGATGCAGAACGTCATAACCGTCATCATTGTGAAAAATCTTTTCATCTTGTTCGTTTTTGTAATTAGTTAATGTTATCGGCTGCAAATTTACACCTTTTCTTTCAATCCACCAAAATAAATACACAAAAAAATGCTAATTAGGTCGTCTGATCAGCACAAAGTATCTCATGAAGGGGCTGGCATCCATCATCATCGTATGCAAAGACCTTGTAGGACATGTTAAACCTTAGAAAAGGAAATGAATCAAAGTTGATAGTTATAAATGAATAGTTTAGAGTTCAAATAATAATAATGAAACAAATGAAAGTAATACATGGATTGTGGTTGATGTGCCTGATGACTATCGGTACGTCTACAGCATGGGCTGCTGATGGTGTGAAAGTGACCATCACATATGCAAAGGATGGTACGGTGAAGGTGGATCTGCCAAAGAATAACAAGAAGATAAAGGTGACGACTACGGGTGCAAAGGTAGTAGTGGATAATGAGGTGATGGACAAGGAGGTGGAGTATGTGCTGAAGGGAAGTTCGAGCAATGGTAGTTTCGAACTGAACGGAAACTACAAAGCAACTGTGACTCTTGACGGAGTGGCGATAAAGGCACAGGACGGACCTGCCATCAACTTGAAGTGTGGGAAGCGGATGAAGCTGAACGTGAAGAAGGGTTCGACAAATACATTGGAGGACGGAGTGGACACCCTGCACAAGGCATGTGTCTATACGAAAGGACATCTTGAGATTGGTGGTGGCGGCCAGCTGACAATTACTGCCAATTCGAAGAATGCCATCGCCGCTAAGGAATACATAGAAATCAAACAATCGATGGGAAAAATCGCCATTTCATCGGCTACAGGTAACGGCATCAGTAGTGGGTCGAACCTCATCATTGATGGCGGAACCATAGACATCAACCTGTCGAGTGTGGACAAGAAAGCCTTGAAATGTGATTCCACCTTGACCATTAATGGTGGCATCATCAAGGCTGTGCTGACGGGCGATGGCGGTAAGGGTGTGAAATGCGATGGCGATTTGGTTATCAATGGTGGTTCACTCGACATAGAGACCTCGGGCAACTATGTCAGCGAACGTCAGTTCGGTTTCGGTGGCTTCGGTGGATTTGGAGGTTTCGGTGAGGGTGAGATGCCCGACTTCGGAGGTGGATTCCCTGATTTCGGAGGTGGATTCCCTGATTTCGGTGGTGGAATGCCTGATTTCGGAGGTTTCGGAGGCTTCGGAGGAGCTGTGCCCGATAGTATCAATTTCGGAGGTTTCCCAGGATTTGGTGAAGTGGGAATGCCCGATTTCGGAGGTTTCGGCGGAGGTTTCGGAGGCTTCGGAGGAGCTATGCCCGATAGCATCAACTTCGGAGGTTTCCCGGGATTTGGTGAAGGCGGAATGCCCGACTTCGGCGGCTTTGGCGGCGGCTTTGGTGGCTTCGGAGGTTTCGGCGGAGGTAATGATATTCAGATAAGCGATTCTGTCCGTGCCCTGCTTTTCGGTAATACATCTGACGATAGACCTGTGGGCTTTGCCAAGCGAAAATATAATGGTAGCGCGAAAGCCATCAAGGTAGTGGGAACCATCACTATCAACGGTGGTGAGGTGGACGTGAAAACTGCTACGGCTGGAGCAGAAGGAATGGAAGGAAAGCGAGGTGTAACAGTGAATGGTGGAACGGTGTACGTGAAAGCGATGGATGATGGCATCAGTTCGAACGGTCCGATCGCCTTCCACGGAGGTGATGTTTTCGTGTGGAGCATCGGCAATGATGCTATTGACTCGAACTCGAACAGCCGTGAGTCGCTCATCATCACAGGTGGAAAGGTCACCGCATGTTCACAGGTGGGACCTCCAGAGGAACCCTTCGATAGCGACTTCTCCCAGATGACCTTGACAGGAGGAACGGTATTCGGAATGGGTGGTTCGATGACAGGTTCGGCTCCGATGCCTAAGGAGTCGCCCGATACGCAACTGACCGTATCACTCAACGGACTGCCTTGTCCTACAGGCAAGACGCTACAATGTGTGGACGAGAAGGGAAAGGTGCTCTATTCGTTTGTCCTCCCCTTCACCGTTAGGAGCAGTAATAGCATCCTGTCGCTTCCTCAGTTTGAGAAAGGGAAGACCTACAGGGTGAAGATTAAAGAGCCTGATGTGGTGGTGAAAGAGTTCAGCTTTTAGACTTTAGTCGATAAATTCTTTAATAAAAATATCGAAAGTTTTGTGCTTTCGATGTTTTTTTGTAACTTTGCAGCGGCCTTAGGCTTTAGACGTTAGATAGAATGAAGAAGCGTGTATTGATAACTGGTGCCAGTGGTTTCATTGGCAGTTACCTGTGTGAGGAATCCTTGCGTAGAGGATGGGATACATGGGCAGCACTGCGTGCGACATCCAGTCGTCGTTGGTTGCAATATGAGGGGTTGCAGTTTATGGAACTGGACCTGACGGATGCTGCGAAGCTGACAGAGATGCTGAAAGGCTGTGAGGCGACGTGGGATGTGGTGATCCATGCTGCTGGAGCAACGAAATGTCTGAAGCAGGAGGAGTTCGACTTCCACAACTATGAGTGTACCTGCCACTTGGTGGAAGCACTGAAGGCTGCTGACAAGATGCCACAGCAGTTCGTCTATCTGAGCAGTTTGAGTGCCACGTATGGGTCGGCTTACGGCAATAGCAAACTGAAAGCGGAGCAATGGCTGCATGAGACACTCGACGCATGTGAGACGGGGTTGACGGTGTTCCGTCCTACGGGTGTATATGGGCCTCGTGAGAAGGACTATTTTATGATGGCGCAATCGATAGGTCAGCATGTCGACTTCGCCGTAGGGTTTGAACCACAGGTTCTGACATTTGTATATGTGAAGGACTTGGTAGGTGCCATCATGACAGCTATAGAACGTGGTGTGATGGAAGGTACCTATAACGTGACGGACGGAGGAGAATACCCAAGCCGTGCATTCAGCGACCTGATACAGCAGGAGATGGGAGTGAAGCATGTGGTGCATATCACAGCTCCGCTGTGGATGCTGAAGGCAGTGTCGGCAGTAGCGGAAGAAGCTGGGAAGTTGACAGGACGTCCGAGTACGTTGAACAGAGATAAATACAAAATGATGGCGCAGCGTGATTGGCGATGCGACATCAGTGGAATGACCGACGTGATAGGTTACCACCCACAGTGGGATTTGGCACGAGGCGTAAAAGAGACGATTGCATGGTACAAAGAAGAAGGTTGGATTTAATCAGTGCTGAACTGACAACATTGATTTATATGGCCATCACGACTGTGATGATTCTGGTGTTTTGGTCACGGCTGACCGACCCTTGGGAGATGTTGGGCTTGCGTGGTGTGGCCTTGCTGTGTATGGTTGTCACCCAACTGACTTATCGTTGGATGTCTCACAAGTGGGCATTGTTTTGGCGCTCAGCTCCTTTGTTCGTTCTGTTGATATGGTGGTATCCCGATGTTCATAACTTCTGTGTGCTGTTTCCCTATCAGGATCATGTGTTTGCTGCGATAGACCAGATGCTGTTCGGTTGTCAGCCTGCACTGGAGTTCGACCAGCATTTCAGTTCGGCCTTTTGGAGCGAATTGTTCAACATGGGCTATTATGTGTATTACTACCTCATGTTTTCCGTGGTGATATTCTACTTGATATGTCGTACGGATGAGTACGACAAGGCCGTGTTCATATTCCTCGGTTCGTTTTTTCTGTTCTACCTCGTCTACGACTTCCTGCCTGTAGCAGGGCCTCAGTATTACTTCTGTGCCCTCCAGAACATCTATGGCAATGCAGGGTGGGGCGATGGTTTCCCTGCATTGGGAGACTATTTCAAGGACCATTTTGACATGATTGTACCAGAGATAAAGGGTGTGTTCGGTCAGTTGGTCATCGGAGCGCAGGAAATCGGTGAACGACCCGCTGCAGCCTATCCCAGCAGCCATGTGGGTATGAGTACGGTGTGTATGTTGCTGGCTTGGCGTACAGGTAATAAGTGGTTACTTTGGATTTTGTTCCCGTTCTATGTGCTGCTATGCTGCGGAACGGTGTATATCAAGGCTCATTACCTTATCGACTCTATCTCAGGGTTGTTTTTTGCTGCGTTCTTCTATTATGTGACTAATAAGGTGTATGAGAGTTATAGTCGACGATAAGATACCCTATATACGTGGTCAGATAGAGCAACTGGCCGATGAGGTGGTGTACCTCACAGGGAGTGCCATAAGCCATGAGGATGTGCGTGATGCCGATGTGCTGATTATCCGCACTCGAACGCGATGCGACCATACCCTGTTGGAAGGCTCGAAGGTGAAGCTGATTGTGACGGCCACGATAGGATACGACCACATCGATACCGATTATTGTGATGCGAATGGTATTCGTTGGACGAACTGCCCAGGATGTAATGCCAACTCCGTATGTCGGTATGTCCACCATGCGTTAGAAGCGACAGGGCGATTGAATCCAGAGCTGATGGTAGGTGTTGTTGGTGTAGGTCATGTAGGCTCGTTGGTAGCTGCCGACCTTGAGGCGTGTGGCATGAAGGTGCTGAGGTGTGACCCACCACTCTTCAACTCTCTCCCCCTTGGGGGAGTCGGAGGGGGCTGCTTTGTCGATTTTTCCACCATTCAGGCAGAAGCCGACATCATCACGTTTCATACTCCTTTGACGAAAGATGGTCCCTACGCCACCTATCACATGGCCGACGAGCAGTTCTTTCGTCATTTACCCCATCGACCGCTCATCATCAATGCATCACGAGGTGGGGTGGTCGATAATGTGGCATTATTGCAGGCTCTGCGTGACGGACGAGTGGCCGATGCCGTGATTGATACTTGGGAAGGAGAACCCGACCTCAATCAAGAGCTATTGCAACAAGTAGTGATAGGGACACCACATATTGCAGGCTATTCGGCTGATGGGAAAGCGAATGCAACCCGTATGTCGCTTGAGGCTGTGGCACAGTTCATGGGTGTGGATTTCACTCCTCAGATCATCCTGCCAAATGCTCCGAAACTGACGGTGGAAACGCTGAAAGATGATTCTGATAAATTGAAAAGAAATCCGGAGAAGTTTGAGGACTTTCGAGGGAATTATCCAGTGAGAAGAGAGGATTATTGAAAATGTAAAAATTAAAAAATGATAAAATGCAAAAATGAAGCAATTATCAATTATCAATTGTCAATTATCAATTATCATAGGCCTGATGCTCGTAAGCATGAGTTGCGGAGCACAATCGATGAAAGAGCAAGGTTATGTCAACATCAAGGATGTGGACCCTACGATACGTGTTAGTCTGATGTACACCCGTCCCGATAACTTCACAGGTCGTGTGCTCTATACCGATTTGAAAGATGCTTACCTCCATCCCGATGCGGCTCAGGCACTGAAGAAATGTCAGCAACGACTGAAGCAGTTGCGACCCGAACTTAGTCTCATCATCTACGATGCAGCCCGTCCTATGTCCGTGCAGCAGAAGATGTGGAATGTGGTGAAAGGCACTTCGAAGAACATCTACGTCAGCAACCCAGCCAATGGGGGAGGACTCCACAACTACGGCTTTGCCGTCGATATCACCATCTGTGACGAACGGGGTGACAGCATTCCGATGGGAACCAAGATCGACTATATGGGTCGTGCCGCCCATCCCGAGTTCGAGGACGAGATGGTGCGGAAAGGTATCATCAGTAAACAGGCCGTCGAGAACCGTAAACTCCTTCGCGAAGTGATGGCCGTCGGAGGCTTCAAGGTGCTGAAGACCGAGTGGTGGCACTTCAACCTCAAGACCCGTGCACAAATCAAGGCAGAAGGCAGGAAACCGATAAAATAGTTGATAGTTGTGCTGGAGTGGGCAGAGCAATAATTAGCTAGCAGTTGGAATTAAACACGGCATATTTCGCTAAAAATGACTCAAAAATGATTTGGTGCAGCGAAATAAGGTTATTTTTATTCAGTATTTTTGCCTTTTTGCTTGTTGTTTTCAGTTTTATATGTATCTTTGCAACCGGCAATAACTTAATGTATATTAAATTAATATTCGTTATATGAGATTTTATGACAGAGAAAAAGAACTGGAGATTCTCCAGAGGAATTGGGAACAAACAGAAGAACGGGGCCTTCTGACAGTACTCATTGGCCGACGTCGGATTGGTAAGACCACACTACTGAGGAAGAGTTCAGATGACTGTCATACGCCACTGCTCTACCTCTATGTCTCGAAAGATAACGAGCGTGTGCTAACAAGCAAGTTTCAGGAAGCAGCTGAACAGGTTTTGGGTCTACAGATTTTCGGTCGCATAGAAACATTCGCCCAGTTCTTCGAGTTGTTGATACGATATGGTCAGGAGCACCATTTCACACTGGTATTCGATGAGTTTCAAAATATCATCAAGGTAAATCCAGCTATTCCAAGTCACATTCAAGATATCTGGGATCGCTATCATGAGAAGGTGAAGATTAACATGATTGCTTGCGGCAGTATCTACAATATGATGCACAAAATATTCGATAACGAAGACGAACCGCTCTATGGCCGGCAGGACTGTCGCTTGAATATGCTTCCCTTCCGTATCAGTGTGATGAAGCAAATCCTCTATGATCACAATCCCCAATACACTTCCGAGGATTTGCTTTGCCTTTATGCACTCACAGGCGGTGTGGCTAAATACGTGTCTTGGTTGATGGATGCGAAAGCAACTACGAAACAGAAGATGCTACGATGGGTTACACAAGCAGGTTCACCCTATCTCTCCGAAGGTACAGAACTTATCATGTCTGAATTTGGCAAGGACTATGCAAACTATTTGAGCATACTACAATTGATTGCTTCAGGTTTGACTACTCAGAGCGAAATCGACGGTGTTATAGGAAAGAACACAGGCGCTTATCTTGATAATCTGGAGACGGAATACAGTTATATCCACCGTCATCAACCTATGTTCAGCAAACCAAATGGCAGGAACTCCCACTGGCAGCTCGACGACTGTTTCTTACGTTTCTGGTTTCGATTCGTCTTGCGTAATCAGGCTCTCGTCGAGATGGAGCGTAATGACCTGTTACTCGAAATAGTGGAGCGTGGCTATGAGCAATACACGGGATTTGTTCTTGAGCAGTATTTCCGTCAAAAATGGATGGAAGAAGAGCGAGTAACGATAGTAGGCAATTGGTGGGACCGCAAGGGTGAGAACGAAATTGATATGATAGCTCTCAATGAAATAGAAAAGAAAGCTGTAGTAGCAGAAATCAAGCGCCGGCGGAAAAAGTTTAATCCCACGGAACTGGCAGAGAAAACAGCTATACTCAGCAAGGAACTGACCAACTACAGTGTCAGCAATATTTGTTTGTCGATGGAGGACATGTAATCGATACAGACACTATGCACAAAAGATTCTATATCATCGGATTGTTGTTGTTGCTCCTTGTTGCCTGTACGGGTGACAAGGAGGTTCGGGCTGTGCTGGAGCGGGCAGAGGCAATGATGGAGTCGTGTCCTGACAGTGCGTATGCGGAATTACAGACCCTCTTTGATGGCAGGGATACAAGTCTTCTCCCCTTAGGGGAGATAAGAGAGGGGCTGGGGAGCGGAGAGAGGGTCTACGCCTTACTGCTATTGGCAGAGGCATCGAATAAGCTATACAAGCAGATGCCGTCCGATACGGTGTTTCAGGAGGTGGTGGACTATTACGACTCTCATGGGGATGCGAACCAGCGGATGAAGGCATACTACCTGATGGGCTGCATCTACCGTGACCATCACGAGGCACCATTGGCACTCCAGTGGCATCTCGATGCCGTGGAGCAGGCCGATACTCTTGCTGCTAATTGTGATTACCTTACCTTGATGAGAATCTACGGACAGATGGCTGAAATCTACCATAGTCAGTTGATGCCTTTAGAAGAGATTGATGCGAATAATCAATACAGCAGGTGTGCAGCAAAGCTTGACAAAACATACGAACGCATCCGTGGAATCGAACTACAACTCAATGCATATAGTCTTTTCGGTGATACAACTACGATTCTTACTTTGACCGATAGTGTTCATGACCTGTATTTGCAAGCAGATATGCCTCAAGCTGCAGCCAGTGTATATTATGCAGCCATCTATATTCTCCTTGCCCGTCATGATTATCCAAAAGCCAAGCAACTGATGGACATCTTTGAACATGAATCAGGTTTGTTCGATTTGGAAGGTAATATTCGCAAAGGCAGAGAGCACTATTATTGTGCCAAAGGTTTCTATTATCAAGGCATTAATATGTTAGATTCTGCAGAATTCTATTACAGAAAACTGCTTCATTTCCATTATGACTATGATGCTTACAAAGGGCTATTACGGCTTTCCGAACAGCGGCATCAGCCGGATTCTATCATCAAATACCTTCCATACTTTGAAACGGCACACAATGCGGTGATTAATAATCTTCGCTTTGAATCTACCCAACAAGCGCAATCCATGTATGATTACAGTCGGAATCAGAAGATTGCGTATGAGAAAGAAATAGAATCGAAGAATAAGCAGATTATAATCATCGTTCTCTGCTTCCTGATGACCCTGACGGTTTTTGCCATTTCCTATCTATATCGGAAACGTAAACGTCTCTATCTGAAAGCCATCAAGTTAATCGGCCAAGAGAAAAATGCCAAGTGGAAAGTAATCAATCGAGCAGAGCGACAAGCAATACAATTAAGCCAGAAGAGAGAAACCATCAGTTCTCTTGAGACGAAAAACAAGGAGTTACGCAGTCAGTTACATCCCCGCAACTGCCTTTCTGCAGAAACCATGCTATTGGACAGCAAGGAAGTCAAAGAAGTAACAAAGTATGTATCCGAATCAGGAATCCCTACAGGTGATGAATGGAAAAACCTTGAACGGGCATTTATGAAGTACCTGCCTAATTTCTATGCGCTACTGAACTCACATCGTTTAGAGAATATTGAGAAACGCATCTGTTACCTTACATTTATGGGCATTAAACCCAAAGTTATCTCGCTATTGTTAAACATCTCTCCAACATATCTTTCAAATATTAGGAAAGGAATCAAGGAAAAGCTGGAGGTAAACACCAAACAGGGTTTTGAATCCATTGTATTGCAATTTGTTAAGGCATCAAGAGAATAACCGTTTTTCTCTGGCATAAGTTAAAGTACTGATAAATAGTTAGTTAGGAGCCAATTGTATTGGTTCCTTGTGAATTTTTCGTGAACTAAAACACGGAAAAAGTTATTGATTAGATGAATAAAAATTATGAAATTTGCGGCGAAATCATTTTTTTTATCAACTTTTAATCAATAATTGTAATGAAAGTAAAATCGTTATTATTCGCAGCCACCTTATTTTTCAGATGGTATAATTTTAATATAAATCGTTGTATGATATATAATTTTAGTGTTTTGAACTAAAAAAGCACAATTTAATTTGCAGATTCATTTTTTTCCCTTATCTTTGCGAACGATAATAAGGAAATAAAAAAATCAAGAATTATGAAGAAACTATTATTAGCAACGGTAGCAGCGAGTATCCTACTTTGCGCCTGCCACAAAGATGAGAATGAACAGAATACAGATGTTATACTTAATATGCCACAGCCACCATATGAAGGAATGATGATGGATGCGGCATATATCACAAAGCTGGAATTGTATATTATGGACAAAGAAATACTCTGGTTATCCGGATTTAATATTCCTGCTGTGTTTGTAAACGAATACACGAGAAAGGATAGAGAACCTTTGTTCTCTGATTATTCGTCTGTTAAGATGTATGCAGTGTTTGAAAAAAA